>Ga0190306_1000151_pt1 | contig 26636 bp, 19 predicted proteins | sample 48700734_MG_FD_161657 | JGI IMG/M metagenome (GOLD analysis project Ga0190306, IMG submission 161657) | Hydrothermal vent sediment bacterial communities from Southern Trench, Guaymas Basin, Mexico - 4870-07-3-4_MG | ecosystem: Environmental > Aquatic > Marine > Hydrothermal vents > Sediment ... | reverse complement strand
TTTTTATTTAATAACAATAACATCATTCAATATACCTTTTTTACCACTATAATCTCTTGCACTACTATAAACATAATCATCTGGTTTGTAAACTAAACCTTCTTCAACAGGATTATTATGAATATAACCTAAATTGAGCGATTGTATTTTCTGGTTATCAGATTACGGTAAAAACGCAATCGTTATTTAGATTGATTTAAAATAAGTCTCTTTTTTTATTTTTGAGAGTGTCTCAATCGCTCAATTTAGGTTATATGTATTTAATTATAATTAATTTTTGTATTAATAATCGGATGACTTTTAAAATTTTTCAAATAGTCATCCGATTATTAGCAAAATAAAGAAATCTTAAAATTTCTCATCATATTTTGTCCACAAGAAATCGCCAAGCTCCCATGCTTTATTTACTACTTTTTCGCCCCATTTGTTTGAATAAGCATTGACATAATTGATTGTTTTTTGTGGTTTATTTTTATTGTACATTTTAAGAGCATCTTGCTCAACGGTTTTCTGATTTTCGAACATTTCTGTTTGCCAAGTATTCCAAACAGTATCGACATCTTTATGCATATCTCCCCAACGTTGTGCTGTTAATGTGCCTAATCTGTTAAAAGCCCACCATGCAGAGTTTCGGGTAAAACCATTAGGTCGTCCGGGAGTTTTATACGATTCGGGTAAGTCGGTAACACTGCAATATACAGGTACATATATCGACGAAGCAATATTGTCTTGCGCCAACCAAACAACTCCACCAATTTCGTTAGGTAACCAATCGCGCGATTGAATAATTGTTCCGTACATAGTGTACCAACGAGCAATTGTTCTTTCGCCTAAAAATTGTATTTTATTTGTTTTCTTATCTACATGATACCAACCTCCACTAACATTATCTATTTCTAATTGGTCGTATGGCATAAACGGATTTGCTAATGGAGATATTACTTTTTTTCCTTTGGCATTAGTCGATACAATATTTCGTCGCATATCGTAAGGAGTATCCTGATAATAATCTTTAAAAATATTTACTAAATCTTGTAAACTAACTTTTTTATCGGGTTTAACCGAGAAAGGATAATTTTCGCTATTAGGGTCTAAATTTAGCGATGGAGCTAACAAATCGAATACTCTCCATTCTCTTCTTCGAGCAGCAACAGATTTTCTGCTATCTGGTGCATAAGCATAACAAAAACGAAATGTTTCGTTCTCGTTCCACCAAGCATTTTCTTTTGCTACTTCAAAAATATTTTCTGAAGCCATAAAATAATCCGTATCATCTAAATTTATTTCTTTAATTGTACTTGCATTAACATTTACTGCAATATGGTCGTCAGGAACTCTTTGAGCAACCCACACTGCTCCTACTTTGCCTTTTCCCGGACCGAGGATTTCGAAATGCCATACTTCTTTTGTGTCAGATATTGTTAAGCATTCTCCAAAATCGTTCCATCCGTATTTTTTTGTTAATTCATCGGCTATATTTATTGCTTCGCGAGCCGAAGAACTTCTCTCGAGCATTAATTTACATAAACGTTGACAATCAATCAAGCCTTCATCCGACTGTAATTCATTTCTTCCTCCAAAAGTTGATTCTCCAATACCTACTTGTTTTGTGTTCATGCAAGGATATGCAGTATTAATAAAACCATTTGTATGTTCAACTTGTGGTATTTCTCCAATTTTTTCGTGTTTATAAGCCGGCATGGCTTTTTCATTATCCTGAGAACGCTTATACATACAAACTGTCTCACTTTTATTGTGATTTTTTGCAGGTATAATATTCATCCACGAGCGTGTTCTGTGGCTATCGTCGGTATGAGAAGTTATTACAGAGCCATCAATAGATGCGTTTTTCCCAACAGTAATTGATGTACAACCTTCAGGAACTCCACCTTTCCAATCGCTTTTATCTTGAGCATTAGAATAGTTTACTAAAAAACTAAATAATGCTGTAATGATAAATACTTTAAATAATTTGTTATTCATAGTTATTTTTTTTATATTTTCATTTCAAAAATATGAAATCATTTTATTATTTATGTTTTTTATAGAAATATTTAAGACAAAAAATATTATTAAATTAATTGAAGCAAACAAAAATGAATAATTTAGAATTAAAGAAAGAGCTTCTAAATAAGTGTTTGGAAATACAACAAGACGCTGCTATTACAGCAAAAGAAGCTTCGGAAGAAATGCAAGAAAGTGCAAATGAATATGGACAACCCTCGGATAGATATGACTCGTACCGAGCTCAATTATTGAAAAAGAAAGATTTCCATAGCGAGCAATACGAAAAAGCTAAAAGAGAGATTTCTATTTTAGAGAGAATCGAATTACATAAAATTCATAATACTGTAAAATTAGGCTCTGTCGTAATTACAAATAAGCAAAAAATGTTTATTTCTATTAGTTTAGGTAAAGTAAAAATTAATAACGACGATTTTTATGCAATATCTACTCAAGTGCCTATATATAAAGCAATGGAAGACTTAGAAAAAGGAGATAAATTTGTTTTTAACGGGAATAATTTTATTATTGAAGAAGTGTTTTAATATTTGAGTTAGCACCAATGCAAATGATAATGACACGATTGACAATTCTTATTTTGACAGCAATTTTTCTGGTATTTGTACAGCACAGTAATAGACAAACAGTCTACAGTACTTCGACAAGACAAAGCGACAGCACCATACAAAAACCCGAGGATTGATTACTGAGAATTTTCTTTATCACGAGATGTTTCTACAGCATTTACTTTTGCTAAAGGTGAATGTGCAGTTTATAAAGCATCAATAAGCATCCTGCCATTAGATTGGGCTACTTATGGAGTTACTGACTGGTGTACAGCGCATCTTGATATATGGAATTTGGTATTTGGTATCCCAAGTTTCAATTTCAGATTTGCGCTGGCAAAACAAAAAGGATTACGACCTGCTTTTGCTTTTGAAACAATGTATTTATATCCCAGTAAAGCAGAAGATTTATTGAGAAAACAAGTTCCATTGTATTTGGCTAAAACTGGTCATAGTTGGTACAACCATTTTAATGCAAGCTGGAAGCAATCTCAAAAACTTTACTTTCATTTTTCAACTGGAGCAACATATTCTCAACATCGTATTATTGCTAACCGAGATAGCATTAATTATATACAATAAAGGCAAAGAATATTTCGACCTGATAAGTCCTGATATTTCTTTAGGTATTACTGGAGACCCCAAAAATGGGTTTCCTTGCATTTCAACGTTTCATATGGTTCCTCATTTGCGTATGTAGACAATGAACAAGCAACAGATAATTTTTGCTACACGCTTAGCTCCGTTTGTAAACAGCAGGTACGGATTTTTCAGAACTCTCCGAATGGAAATTGCAGTTAGTCAATGTATTTTAAGGATGCCTATATACACTTGGCTGGCTTCAATGGTTACTTTTATTGGCAATGGGATTGGAACAAGAATCGGAAAAAGAAAAAATAATTCAGCAGACAGATAAAAAAAATGACAACAGTTGTTTTTGCTTATGCAGTTTCGCACAGATGCTAACAAAGTATAAAAATAATAGCCGAAATAGCAGTAAATATGAGCATTGTATCACGCATAAAATTTGTTTTTTTACTACAAATTACAACCTAAAAAGTGTAAACTATGTCCCTTTATCGTACCAAGTGGAATTGATCTTTTTGATAAAACTCCAATCTTAGATATAAAACCGTTTTTACCGTCTATTGATTATGTTGTAAGCGAGAAAAACATGACAGCTGAAATATATTTGGGGCATCATGATGAAGATTTTATTACCGATAGCTTAGTAAAAGAATTTGTTTTGGGTAAAAAAGATAATGATAAAATTAATAGAAAATTAAACAAAAAACATAATGTATTTGGCATAGAATATTAAAAATGAAGCTCTGTTAGTACTCGAAAAACATATATAAAAAAAGCCGACAAATCTTTAATATTTGTCGGCTTTTGTGTGCACACTATTCTATTTTAATAATCGCTTTCAAAATCGAGATCCATTCCTTCGCTTTTCTTCCTGTGATTTTTATAGTTATTTATTTTATAACTTAACGAAAGACTGGCTATTGGTGTATCCATTGCGAATTTGTCCCAAGAATAGAAATCTTCACCTTCAGATGTAGACTCATGTTTCATTTGTCCGAAGATATCGCGAACATTTAATGTTGCTGTCATTTTTTTGTCGAAAAAATCTTGGCGTAATGCCAGGCTGGTAGCTAAGAAGCCTTCTCTTGTGCCTTGAGCCGATACTGTAGGTCCACGGTAAAATGTATTTACTTGAATACGTGTGTTTTTTGCAAACTTAAAAGTAGTATTTACTCTAAAATCGAGATTTTTGCTACTAACATCGGCTCCATCTTCTATTAAATCGCTTTCGATTTCGTATTTGTAAATATTTGTTGTTGCATTAATATTTAACCATTTTACGGGTGTGTAATTTGCCATAAACTCGATTCCTAATGCATAATCGTTATTTAAATTCTCGAAAGTATGTAAAAATGAATTATCGGTTTGTAATGTTCTAATACGAGTAATTTTATTTTCGGTAGTTCTGTAATATCCTTCAATATTTATAAACGATTTACCAATACTCTGTTGAAATCCCAATTCAAAAGAGTTTATATATTCAGGTTCAAGACTAGGGTTTCCTTGTCGAGTATTATACTCGTCCATATATCCGGGTACAGGATCAAGAAACCAGCCACGTGGACGATTTATTCTTTTACTGTAACTAGTTTGTAACTGAGTTGTTTTACTTAATTGTTTCGATAAGTGTACAGTAGGAAAATAATCGAAACGATCGATTATATACGACTCTCCTATTCTGTTATTCTTAATCTCTCTGTTAGTATATTCTCCTCGCAAACCCAATTGATAATCAATACCAATTAGCTTATTTGCAAAAGTAAAATATGCCGAGTGAATATCTCTTTTAAAGTGAATATTATTAGTAAATGCATCTATCGTGTTCCATTCGTTATTTAATTGGTCGAATTCGAAGTATTTATAATCTTCATCGTTTGAGCGTAATCTCGATTGTAAACCTGCTTCTATTTTTCCACCAATAACTGGTTTTGTATAATCGATTTTTATTCTGTAATCGTCGTGAGAATCAGAAGATTTAGATTTAATTTTATTTTCGCTTCCAAGGTTTTCCCATTGATTGTTACTTAGAATTGTTTCTTGATTTTCGGAATCGTCTCCTGTACGGGCCGAATAGTAAATTAAAGCAGATAGTTTATGACCATTATCGTCGAATTTCTGATCGTAATTAATATTTGCAGAATAATAATTACCCGAACGGATAGAATTATTGTTGTTAATACTATAATCTCTATTTATATCGGTATTATACCATGTTTGAATATCGGTGTTTCCGCCTCGTGAAAATTCGTAAGTTCCGTAATTTAACGCTGTCGATAAGGTAATATTATCGTTAATATAATAATCGCCACCTGTTTTGAAAACAAGTCCGTCCCGATACATTTCTCTATCTCCATTTGAATGTCTGAAAAATGTAGAATCGGTATAATAATTTTCGTTTTTCGAATCGAAAGAACCATTACGCTTCATCTTATTATAATCTACACTTCCAAACAAATTTACTTTCGATGATTTATAATTTAATAATAAATCGGTTTTATATGAATCATTGGAACTTCCGGAAGCATTAACAAGTCCATTTAAACCGCCACCTGTATTTTTCTTAAGTATTACATTAATAATACCTCCAATACCATCGGGGTCGTATTTTGCCGATGGATTAGTTATTATTTCTATATTTTCTATTGTGCTCGATGGAATTTGTTGTAAAGCATCGCTCCCATCAAGAACGCTAGGTTTTCCATCGATAAGTACAGTAAAATTAGAACTTCCACGTAAAGCTACATTACCTTCAATGTCGACAGTAATCGATGGAGTATTTTCTAATACTTCAACAGCAGTTGCTCCTGTAGAGTTAATATCTTGACTTACATTTATAACTTTTCTGTCGAGTTTATAATTAATATGCGATTTTTCGGCAGTAACAGTTACTTCATCAATATCGGTTGAGGCTGTATTTAATTTTATTGTTCCCAGTTGAGCCGTTTTTGCATTTGGCATAATTTTAATATCATTAACATATTGTTTGTTATATCCAATAAAATTAGCAGTTAAATAGAATCTTCCTAATGGCACTTCTTTAATAGTAAAATTTCCTTTACTATCGGTAATTGTTCCTGTAATAAGAGAAGAATCTCTTTTACTGTATAGCGCAATATTTGCATATTCCATTAATTCATTTGTTGATGAATCGATGACTTTTCCTGTTACTATACCAATTTTGGGTCGTTCTCCCATGCTTCGGTTTTGTCCCGTTCGTTGAGCAAATGAAGCTATCGATAAAATAATTATAACGGCTATTAAAAATGTTTTTTTCATGTGACTATTATTTTCTATTTATTATTTATTATTTCTATTGTTTATTATGAAAAAAGATACATACTTTTCTTATTAGGATTAATATCCTTACATTAAAGAATTACTTAAATATTTTGTTATTTTTTATTTAGAATTTTGATTACGATATTTATTTCTTTCTCTTCTATTATTATTTATATCAGGCATTGCACAGTTGGTTGATGACATATGTTTGTACATCATGTGCAGTTTCTCTTGTTGTTTAGGATTACATATATTTTTTATCTCGAGATAATGATTTATTGTAATTTTTTTAAGTTTAGTATGTAAATTTCCAACATCAATAGCTATTGAATCTAACTTTGCCATATTTGGAGTTTTATTCTCTAATTCAGTAATCATCTCGTCGCGTTTAGCGTTTAGTTGCTTAACAATAATATGGATATCCTCGTAATTTTTGTTGTTTATATTTTTGAATTTTTCAAGTTGAATTTCAGAGAAATCTAATTCGCGTACGAAAAACATATGAGCACCTTCTCTCCTATAGTTATCTCTTGAAGTTCTATTTTCTCTTAGGTTTCTATTTTTTTGAATATTTCTATTTACTCTGATATTTCTATTATTAAAACGAGGAAATATATCAGGAGTTCTGGTTCTATAAAACATAGTTGTTATGGCAGAAATATTTATTACAACAAGTAATATTATTCCCCATATTACTAATCTTTTTTTTGCATTTGTATTCATCTTATTATGATTTTTTAATCAATATAGATTAATCAAGTTTATTTATTTTCTGTATTTTCATTGTTCTCGTTGTCTTCTGCAATAAATGTAGATTCAATGGTTTCGAGTTTCATTTCGTCGAGATATAAACTACTTGAATATTCTTGCATATATTCAGGGTTTTGTAATTCGCTTGCACTAATATTGCTATTGTTCATTCCTCCCGAGCCAATTAATATTCCAATGTATATTCCAACTCCTAACAAAAACACATATGTTACTGGTTGTAAAACAGCTAATAATTGTTTTTTTACAGAATGTGATTTCAATAATTTATTTTCCATTTTTTGTCGCAAACGAGTATAAAAAAATGGATTTTCTGGTATAGTAGTTTTTTCTCCTAAATGCTTATATACTGAATTAATTTTTTCAAATTCTTTATTGCATTGTTCACATTGTTTAAAATGTAAATCAATCTCTTTCATGCTCTTATCCGATAATTCGTTATCGATGTATAATAACAAATTGCTTTTTATTTTCTTGCATTTCATAACTAATAAGTTTCTATTCTATATGACCCCGAATTAATATTTTTATTACAGTATTCAATTATTTTATTTAAAAATGATGAATTATTTTCTTATATAATTTCTTTTTTGCACGATTAATCAATACTCCAACTTCAGAGATACTTATTTCCATAATTTCTGCTATTTCTTTATAAGCTAAATTCTCGTAATTATTTAATACAATTACAGATTTTTGCTTTTTAGGTAATGTATTAATGGCTTTTAATAGTATTGATTTATTATCATCATCAATTATCTTTTCGTCGGATGTTTTTTCAGTATCTATTGCTTCAATATTTTTCTTTTTTTTATTATCTTCTGTTTCGAATAATATATCGAGGCTGGAGAAGATAGTATTTTTCTTTTTATTTCGAATAAAGTTTAGCGATTTATTTACAGCAATGCGATAAAGCCATGTTTTAATGCTAGAATCTCTTCGAAATTTATTAATATTCTGATATACTTTTATAAATACTTCTTGTGCTACATCCATTGAATCGTCGTAATTATGCAAAAAACTATTACATATATTCAATACCATATTTTGATATTGGTCGACTAATAATTTAAAGGCATTTTCGTTTCCTTCAATTATTTTTTGTATTATTTCGTTTTCTTGATTTTTATTATTTATAGCCTGCATATTCAGGGTTTTCAATTTCTTTGGTTTTTGACACAATATTTTACAATTTATTACAAATAATTGATTTTTATTAAAAAAAAACAAACAAAAATGCCACAATAAAAATATTACTGTAGCATTAATTATAAATTTTAATAGTGATGATATTAAAATCCGATATCTTTTGAACTATTATTTTTATTAGCACTTTTCATGTGTCTAAATTCTATTAAAACCCCGAGACAATATTTTTCATTTGGATTTTTGATATTTGCTTTTTTTTCTGATGTTACCTCTATAACTAATTTACGTGTATTTTTATTTTGAAAATAAAAATATTTTTCATAATTATATTTTGAATTATCGTATAATTCTGTTTTTTTGTTGTCATCTTCATATACTCTTATTTTAATATCGCCTAGTTTTTTATGTCCGGCAATAGAAACAAAATACTCTTCGTTAGCATAGACGATAATAACGAATTTCGATGTTATTCCATGCGAAAACAAAGCACTTCTCGATTGTCTGCTATAAAAAAACGATTTGTCAGCCCACCCACAATTATCGATATGATAATTGGAGCAAACTTGTCCATTTGTCTGAAAAGCAAACAGTGACAATAAAAATAGTAATAATAATTTATGCAGAAAATTCATTTTTTTTATATTAATAGTTTTCTATAATTTGCATCCTTATTTCAGTAACAACATTTTTTAATTTCATATATTGTTCCTTGGTAACAATAATAGAATTACCACCTTCAATTACAAAGCTATTAGTTTTATATTGTTTTATTTTAGTAGCTTGTTTTTCTATTTTAAATTCATTAAAAACCGACATTATCTTATTTAGGTATATTATTGATTGAGATGCATTTCTATCATTCCTAAATTTATAAGTAAACATCTTTAAGTTTTCAAATGAGAGTTTTTGTTCTGCAATACGTTGAATTACCGGGCTGTTTTTTGAAAATTCATCGGTTAAATTTATTGCAATGTACAGTCCTTCAATATAACCTCCGATTGAAATTACAGCTAAAGTTTTTTCTTTATTATTCTTCATTAAATAATCTATAACTTTAGAATAATATTCATCTGCAATATTTATAATAGAGTCGTTATTATTAATATTTTTATTTATACGAATAAAAATATCCTTTTCGTATGGAATTTCAAGTCTAAGATCTTCACTTAAAACCGCTATTGCATTCATATACTTTTTTAGGTTCCCGGTTTTTCCGAATAATGTCATATATGATAAATCGGCAAGATAAACTCCTAGATTTAAAGTTTTTGATTTTGAATCTAAATAATTATCAACATTATTTGGTAGATTAACTAAATCTGTTCTGTAAGTAAAATCTTCGTCGTTAATGTACAAAAACATTTCTCTAGCAGATGGAAAACGATAATATATTTCCTGTTCGTCGCGAATATCTATATCATTTAGGTTTTCTGTTGTTTGAAATCCGACAAGATTATCTTTGTGCTTTTCTTGAGAATTATCTGACTTACAGCTATTAACAATTACTATGCTAAAAGCTATAACCAAAACAAACATAATTCTTTTTAAACTCATATATTTTTTTTAATAAAAGAAGATAAATAACTAATAGTTAATATTCATAGATTAAAAGTAAATTTTAGTAAATATAATAACAAAATAATTATTATACAATAATTAATTATTCGTCTATAATTTTTAAAAAAAAACAAAATAAGCGATAAATACACTTAAAAAATTTAGTAAATATATTTGTAACGTTACCGGTACTTGGGTTTGAAGCTGTGCTGATTTTCGCCGCGTTTCAGTATCCCCCGTTACCTAAAGTTAAAGATAACAAAAATTGTAAAAATACTAATGCACCCCACATTTTTTTCTGAACCGCTGTTACAAATTGTGCACATTAGCAATACTTATCAGTTTAGTAGATAAGCTAACTATGAAAAACTAAAACAAATTTGTTTAGAGAGGGCAAAATTGGGAGGATTAAAAACTTCGGAAGTGTAAAACTTTTAAATAACAAAATTAATTAACAATATCATTGATAAAACCATTAGCATCCGAAAGTTTTTGAGAAATTAAATAAAACATTATTCTATCCCAGTGTTTACGTTGTAAAATATTGATTATCCAGAAAATAAGTTCTGCTCAAAGACTATTTCTTTTTGTGTTGCGATAGTAACTCTGCGAACACCTTCCCCAACTTCATTACATACATAATCTAATGATAAATAGTGATACAAGCAGAATCTTATTTTTTCTGATAAATTTAAAAAAGCAACTGATGTTTTAGAAATAGTTCGTTTTATAAGTTCTAAAAGCAGGTAATTTATTAGTGCTACATAAATTTGCGATTTTACTGCATTTTCACTGGTTCCCAAAAATGTTTTGGTCAATAATTATCCGGTAATTCCAATTCTTCAATTGTTTCATACAAAGTGTTCGTTTTAATTCTTGTAACAAATACATTTTTTGCTTTTATTTTGTTGAGCATTAAAAGAAAATCAAAATAGGCTCTATCTTCAACAATAATAGTGTCTTTAGGATAAATCAATTGTCCTAACCCGCATCTGTCGTGAACCTTTGCTTCTGTGATATTTACCACATCCGGTATCATTAAATTGTAATCCCAACTTGTATGTAATTTGATGCCTCCTTTAGCTGTCAGAAACTCTGCCCAATCAAACATAGCTAAACATAAGGATATAGTTGAGCTATCTATTAATTTAACTACCTTGCCCTTAATCTTTTTTATGATGTGTGTATTATGCATCTTGTTTTAGTATCGATTTATAATAACTTAATAAGCGCGTTTTTTATTACCATCGCTCATTGTGGAACGTGCAGAACTTTGGCTTTGGCTTAGACCAAGGTCTTTTATGAAAATTTCGCTAACACCGATTCCGGATGATATATCGCTCAAACTCTGATACTTATTAAGCTGTACGAAAGTTAAGGCGACAAATTGATCGTAAGTCTTAAATTTACTAACACCTTTGTCGGTTTTGTAAGTATTGGTGCAGCTTTCAAAAAGCCAACGAGGTACTAAATCTAATATTTGTCGAATTACTGGTTTATTGTTATTTTTGTTTCGCCTGAAGAGTCCCATAATTAAATTGTTTTGGTAATGAAAACAAAAATATAGGATTCTGATGGCTTTTTAAAATTTCGACTTTCGGATGCTAGTGTTATTTTTATTTAGGTAAGGTTATTAGCTAATTAAAAAATATTGATATCGGAAAACAAAAATATTATTAAATAAACTACTTTGCAAAAAAATAATACTCTAATTTTTTTTTACCTTCTAATAATCAATTAATTGTTTTTGTATAAATATTAAACTCGTATTTATTAAAAAGATAAAATAACTTTAGTAAGTGATTATTTTGTAAATTGTGAATAAATATTTTTAGAAATGAAATTGTTTTTCGGTTAAAATTTTAACTTTGTGATGTTTTGTTAAATATTTATAGAAATGGATAATTTTATAGTATCAGCACGAAAATATAGACCACTAACATTTGAATCGGTAGTTGGTCAAGAATCATTAACTACAACGTTAAAAAATGCAATCAAAACTAATCATGTTGCCCATTCGTATTTATTCTGTGGTCCAAGGGGTGTCGGAAAAACTACATGTGCTCGTATTTTTGCTAAAACATTAAATTGCAGTAATTTAGGCGAAAACACCGAAGCATGCGACGAATGTGAATCGTGTATAGCATTCAACGAAAATAAATCGTATAATATCCATGAGCTTGATGCAGCATCAAATAATTCTGTTGATGATATTCGTAGTCTTATAGAACAAGTTAGAATACCTCCTCAAGTTGGGAAATATAGCATATATATAATTGACGAGGTTCATATGTTATCTTCGTCGGCCTTTAATGCTTTTCTTAAAACTTTAGAAGAACCACCTGCTCATGCTATTTTTATTTTAGCAACTACAGAAAAACATAAAATAATTCCTACAATATTATCGCGTTGTCAGATTTACGATTTTAATAGAATTAAAATTGATGATGCTGTAGAATATCTAAGGTATATTTCCGATAAAGAAAATGTAACATACGAGAAAGATGCCTTTAATGTAATAGCTCAGAAAGCCGATGGTTCAATGCGTGATGCATTGTCTATATTCGATCAGGTAGTTAGTTTCTCGGGCAATAATATTACTTATAAAAATGTAATAGAAAACTTAAATATTTTAGATTATGAATATTATTTTAAACTAACAGATGCTTTCTTAAACGAAAATATCACAGACTCGATGCTTATTTTCGACGAGATTTTAAATAATGGTTTTGATGCTCATCATTTAATAACCGGAATAAGCGAGCATTTTAGAAACCTATTACTTTGTAAAGACGTTGCTACAATTGAATTGCTGGAAGTAGGAGAAAATATTCGTGAAAAATATAAAGAACAAACAAAAAAAAGTGTAAATGATTTTCTGTTTTCTGCACTAAAAATAACGAGTAATTGTGATATTAGTTATAGAATCAGCAAAAACAAACGTCTACATGTTGAACTAGCTTTGGTTGAGTTATGTAATATATTTGCCGAAAAAAAAAAGCTAAATTAAGAAAACAAAAAAACAAAATTGTAAATACTCATTCATCAGAAAAGGGTAAAAAATCTGAAGAGAAAGCTGTTATTGTAGTTGAAAAAACTGAAAAAAACATTATCAGTAACGAAAATAAAATTAAAAATCAAATAATTCCGGACACAAATATTAAATCGTATTCAATTAAAGAGCTTAAAAAGAATGCGGTAAAAGATGATAGTTCTGTAAATAAAGAAGATGCAAAAAAAAATATATATAAAGAGAACCCATCGTTAAAAGAAGATTTTAGCCTTGAGCAATTACTTATTTCATGGAAAAAATTCACAGAAAAAATTAAGAATCGTACACGTATATATAATATTTTACTCTCGAAAGAACCTAAAATTATTGATAATAATATAGATATTACTATTGATAATCCTTTACAAGATGAAAAAATTAACGAAATAAGAAACGAACTTGTTAATTTCTTAAGATTCGATCTTAAAAATAGTTTTATCGACTTGTCTTTTTCTAAAGCCGACTCTAACAACGATTCAGCTAATGCTATATATACCGATAATGATAAATTGCAATATATGATAAATAAAAATCCGAATTTTAGAGATTTACAAAAAGAACTTAATCTCGACCTTGATAAATAATGAAAGTCAAATGATTTTTAATGTAAAATAAATAAGTTTTGAACAAATACTAAATCTATTGGTAAATAGATATGTTTTTTTGTATAAAATGTTATTTTTGTAAATTAGATTAGCAAATTAGAAAAAATAAAATATTAAAATAATGAATATATTCGATAAAATATTGACAAAATTCTTTGGAAATAAATCTGTAAGAGATATAAATGAAGTTAAGCCTATTATTGAAAATATAAAAGCACAATATTTGCAAGTAGTTGAGCTCGACAATAATAGTTTGAGAGAGAAAACTATAGAATTAAAAGCAAATATTAAAGATTATATTAAAGAAGAAAGAGAGAAGATAATATCGTTAAAAGAAAAAGTAGAAGACGATTCGACAGATATTAATAAAAAAGAAGAAATATATAAAGAAATAGATAAACTCGAAGATAAAATTGATGATAAGTTGAAAAGTAAATTGGACGAAATATTGCCAATTGCTTTTTCTATTGTTAAAGAAACTGCTCGCCGATTTAAAGAAAATGAATATATTGATGTAACTGCAACTGAATTTGATAAAGATTTAGCTGCTAAATACGACCATGTAGAGATTGTCGATGGTAATGCAAGGTTTTATAACTCGTGGGTTGCCGGCGGCAATAAAATAACCTGGGATATGTTACATTATGATGTTCAGCTTATTGGTGGAGTTGTTTTACATAATGGTAAAATTGCAGAGATGGCTACAGGTGAAGGAAAAACTCTTGTAGCAACATTGCCTGTATTTCTTAATGCTCTTACCGGAAGAGGTGTACATATTGTTACTGTTAACGATTATCTTGCAAAAAGAGACTCTGAATGGATGGGACCAATTTTTGAATTTCATGGTTTATCTGTTGATTGTATTGATAAACACCAGCCAAACTCCGATTCTAGAAGAAAAGCTTATAAGGCAGATATTACATATGGAACAAATAACGAATTCGGTTTCGATTATTTAAGAGATAATATGGCAATAAATCCCGAAGAATTAGTACAGAGAAAACCTAATTATAGTATTGTTGATGAAGTTGACTCAGTATTAATCGACGATGCCAGAACTCCATTAATAATATCTGGACCTGTGCCTAAAGGCGATTTGCAACAGTTCGACGAGCTAAAATCGGAAGTTGAGTTGCTAGTTAATGCTCAGAAAAAATTAGTTATAACTATACTTGCCGATGCTCGAAAAAAACTAATTGACAATGATACAGAAAAGGGAGGATTTTTATTAGTTCAAGCATTTAAAGGATTACCAAAGAATAAGGCATTAATAAAATTATTATCCGAAGAAGGGAAAAAAGCCCTTATGCATAAAACCGAAAATTTTTATATGCAGGATAATAATAAAAATATGCATAAAGTTACTGATGAACTATTTTTTATTATCGACGAGCAAAATAATTCTATAGAATTAACCGATAAAGGACACGATTTGATTGCTGCAAAATCAGATGACCCTAATTTGTTTATACTTCCTGATATTGGTTCTGAAATTTCAGATTTAGAAAACTCTGAATTATCTGAGAAGGAAAAACTAAAAAGAAAAGATAAGTTAATTAGAGAATATGCAATAAAGTCGGAAAGAATACATACAATTAATCAGTTATTAAAAGCATATACTTTATTCGAAAAAGATGACGAATATGTTGTTGTTGATAATAAAGTGAAAATTGTAGATGAGCAGACTGGCCGTATAATGGAAGGAAGGCGATACTCCGATGGATTACATCAAGCCATTGAAGCAAAAGAAAGAGTTAAAGTTGAAGCTGCTACTCAAACATTTGCAACAATTACTTTACAGAACTATTTTAGAATGTATAAAAAATTGGCAGGAATGACCGGTACTGCCGAGACTGAAGCAGGCGAATTATGGGATATCTATAAGTTAGATGTTGTTGTAATACCAACAAATAGACCTATTACTCGTTCCGATTATAATGATTTAGTATATAAAACAAAACGAGAAAAATATACTGCTGCAATTGAAGAGATTGAAGAACTTACAAAAGCCAATCGTCCGGTATTGGTTGGTACTACATCGGTAGAAATATCAGAGTTGTTAAGTCGTATGCTTAAATTAAGAGGTATTAAACATAATGTCTTAAATGCAAAACGTCATCAACACGAGGCAGATATAGTTGCCGAAGCAGGGAAAGCAAGAAATGTTACTATAGCTACTAATATGGCTGGTAGAGGAACCGATATTAAATTGTCGAAAGAAGTTGTAAAAAGTGGTGGTTTGGCAATTGTAGGTACCGAACGACACGAATCACGACGTGTTGACAGACAGTTGCGTGGTAGAGCCGGACGTCAAGGTGACCCGGGGTCTTCTCAATTTTTTGTGTCATTAGAAGATAATTTAATGAGATTATTCGGCTCAGATAGAATTTCCGGAATAATGGATAGAATGGGACTTAAAGAAGGAGAAGTTATTCAACATGGTATGATTTCAAAATCTATTGAAAGAGCCCAAAAGAAAGTAGAAGAAAACAACTTTGGAATTCGTAAAAGATTATTGGAATACGATGATGTTATGAATGCCCAAAGAGAAGTAATTTATAAAAAAAGAAAGCATGCATTATATGGCGAAAGATTAGAAGTAGATGTTGCAAATATGATGTTTGATGTTTCTGAAAATATTGTAAATACATATTTAGAGAATGGCGATTTTGAAGGATATAAAATGGAACTTCTTCGTATTCTTGGTATCGATTCGCCGGTTAATAAACAAGAATTTCTTAAAGCAAATAATGACGAATTAGCAAACCATATTTATAATATTGGTATAGAAACATATAAGCGTAAAGAAGAAACAATTGCTGCGCAAGCTTTTCCTGTAATTAAAGATGTATATGAAAAAGCTGCTCATCAATACAAAAATATTGTTGTTCCAATTACCGATGGCAATAAAATAATGCATGTAGTTACTAATCTCGAGAAAACATATAAAACCGAAGGTAGAGAACTTGTAAAATCGTATCAGAAAACGGCAATTTTAGCTAATATTGATGAGTTGTGGAAAGAACACTTACGTGAACTCGACGATTTAAAACAATCGGTTCAGGCGGCGTCTTATGAACAAAAAGATCCTTTGTTAATTTATAAATTCGAATCATTCGAATTGTTTCGCACAATGATTGGGAATATTAACAAAAATGTTGTATCAACACTGGTTAAAGGTCATATTCCGCTTAAAAGTCCCGATCAAGTGAAAGAAGCCCAAGATAAAAAGAAAACAGATTATAGTAAATACAAAACCAGTAGGCCCGATAGTGCAACCGGTACCGATAGTCAAAAGAAAAAAACTGTTCAACCTATACGAAAAGAAAAAAAAGTAGGAAGAAACGACCCTTGTCCTTGTGGTAGTGGAAAAAAATATAAAAATTGCCACGGAAGACCGGAGGCGAATGCATAATATTTGTAAGCAATTAAAAAGAAGGTGTTAAAAAAGTAAAATTTCAAGCTATGTATGTCATATTGAGCTTGTCGACATATCTCATTTTTAAACTAATAGATTTTTCGACTTTGCTCAGAATGATAATAATTTGGTCTTTTTTAACACCTTATTTTTGTTCAAATATTTTTTCAAACAAAATCATAGAAATTAGTTAAAAAAATGTTTATCAAAATTAAAAAGAATAATTTTATAGATTTGCTATGATAAAACAATTATATTTTAAGATAAATAGAAAAAAATGTAAATATTATGGAATTTGATCTAAAAATAGGATTATCATTTACAGCTTCTCAGAAAGTTAAGTATAACGATACTGCATCAAAATATGGTTCAGGCTTAGTTGAAGTTTTTGCAACTCCTGCAATGCTAACATTAATGGAAAATGCTTCGTTAAAAACTGTTCTTCCATACTTACCTGAAAATTATACTACAGTTGGTTTCGAAGTAAATATTCGACACTTAAAACCTACACCTGTAGGAATGAATGTTGAGTGTACTGCTACATTAAAAGAAGTATCCGGGAAAAAACTTGTGTTTGAACTTTTTGCAAAAGATGAAGAAGGAACTATTGGTACCGGAACACATACAAGATATATTATAGATAATAAAAAATTTATGCAGCAATTTAGTAGATAATATATACTAATCATCGGATGACTTTTAAAATTTATCATACCTGGTAGTTTTTTTTAAACTGTTAGATTTTTGCTGTTTAATAAATACCAACTAGCGCGCGTTTCCAACATTACAGAGGAATTTGTTGCAAAATACCGTATCATTAAAGAAGTCCTTGTCATTTCGACCTTGTGGAGAAATCTGTCATTAAAGAAGTTTGTCATTTCGACTTTATGGAGAAATCTGTTAATAAGTGCTTATTGGTTATAAATTCGTGTTTGTACTTCTATTAGTCAGATGTCTCGACTATTGCTCGACATGACAATTTTTACTAGGCAGGCAACAAAACATACTTGTCATTTCGACCTTGTGGAGAAATCTGTTACTAAATAATTCGTAATTTTACTTAGCAGATACCTCGACTCCGCTCGGTATGACAATAATAAACAAGTGTTTCGACATTAGAGATGAATCTGTTCCAAACACTCGTGTCATTCCAGCTAGCACACGTTTATAAGGCATGCGACAAGCAAAAAGGAAAAGAAAAAAAACAAAAGTAAAAGTTAACCAAGGCACTCGTTACAAACGAACTCCATCTGGTTTTTTACTAATCCATTGCTAATAGCAAATTATGTTAATTCTCGTTTAAAATTAAAGTTACTTGATGGTTGTATTTGCTCGGAGAATTTTAAGCGTTTAATAAGTTTTTTTAAGGTGTTTTCCGATGGTTTCTCAAAACTCATATCTATTAAAAAATTCCTAAAGCCATTATTATGCAATTTCTTTTTATATTGTAATAATGCTACCGGAATTTCCGGTGTAACAATAGTAAATCCATCTTTTATTGTTCTATTATAATTTTCATTCATATCGTCGCGAAAATTATTCTCCACATCGTCTAATTTTATTGGCATTCGCGAGTAAAATAATTTGGGGTAAAAATACATTGAAACTATACCGTTTCTATCGTTCCCTTTTAAAAGATTCTCAATATCGTTTTCTAGTGGATACGAATAATTATTAATCCCTTCGCTATTAACAAATTCAGCTGCAGCATCGTTATAAACATAAACATTCTCGTTAGTCGAGATATTTGCTTTCTTAGGTAATAAAATCTTTTGCGACAAATTGCTGATAATAAAATTGTTATATCCTTGGTTCGATAATTTTAAGCATAAATTTCTATAATATTCTATATTGCTCTCTGATATAAATTTAGGAAGTTCAACAATTAATTTCTTAGCATTTTGTTTTAGAAAATTTGCCTCTGTTTTTAAATTTAGCCAATCTCTTTTAGGTAAATTTAGAATTAAGCCATCTATATCGTTAAAGCGAATTTTTCGTAACCATTTTAACGAATCTATTCTTATAAAAAATTGTTCTTTAGTTTCTATATTACTGTTCCCAATTTGCGATATTATTTTTGATGCTTTCGATTGCGAAAATTTATCTTGGGTAATTTCTTCAAGCGTTTTAAATTTACTGGGAAATTTAATTTGTCTGTTATCTGTTAAATAAATTTTTTCTCCTTTTCGGATGTTAATATCTTGCTCTTTAACTAGTACAGTATTGTTATTTTGTATTTCAAAATTTTTAAGTTTAATAGCAATTTGATTTTTATTGTTTTTCCCAACAATACGTATTCTATTTCCGTATTCTATTTTTGTAGTTGTAGAAAAAGAGAAACCATCGTCGAATATTTTATTTACTTTACCAATGTACAAGCCTGTATTCGGAATATCCGAAATTGCATCTTTAACATTTCCACCTAGAAAATACGGTGTTTTCGAACGTCCTAAATCATATTCTAGCATTTTTTCTGCTTCATCTAAATTTTCAGGATTATCAATGGCAAACCTATATGCTTTTGTAACTTTATAAACATACTCGGCAGGTTTCATTCTTCCTTCGAGTTTAATAGAAGATATTCCTAAATCGATAAATTTTTTAATATTTGCAACCTGCTCGTTATCTTTTAAATTAAACAAATATTTATTTTTGTTTCCCGATTTATATAATCTTCGGCACGGTTGTTTGCACTGACCTCTATTGGCACTCATTCCGCCCAAATAACTACTAAATAAGCACATCCCCGAAAAAGAATAACATAATGCTCCATGAGCAAATATCTCAAGCTCAATATCCGAATTTTTCTTTATATTAATAAGTTCCGGCATAGTTAATTCGCGAGCCATAATAACTCTTTCAAATCCTTTTTGCTTAGAAAAAATTGCTCCTGCAGAATTATGATTTCGCATTTGCGTGCTTGCATGTACAACTAATTTTTGGAAATATTTTTTTATAAAATAATATACTCCCCAATCTTGAATAATAACAGCAGAAATACTCGTTTGAGATAAAAAGAATAAGGTATTTAATAAGTTTCTTAGCTCACTGTTTTTTATAACAATATTTAAAGTAACATAAACCTTTACATTATTTTTTTTAGCAATATCTAATAAAGTTAAAAATTCGTTATAAGTAAAATTTCTTGCTCTTTCGCGAGCATTAAAATCTTTTAATCCAAGATAAACAGCATCGGCACCACCTTCTATTGCAGCATAAAAAGCTTCAATATTTCCAACAGGAACTAATAATTCAGGTTTGTTCATATTATATATATATATTCGGTAAAATTACTAAAATTGTTAGAATTGATTTATTACTTAAGCATGTATTTTAGAATTAGTTTAATTAAATTATTTTTTACCTTTAATTAATTTTACTTTAACAGATTAAACAGAATTAAGATTTTTTAGTTTTTTTGCCCTAACCCTAAAGGGAGAAAACTAAAAAATCAATCTGTTTCCTTTAGAGAGCAAGGGTAAAAACAGGTTGATTTTGTGTTAAAATATAATGTGTCAAAGTAGAATTAATATATTAACTTTTATTATAAATTTTCTTGCTATTAGTAATATTTCAAAATTACAGATTATTAGTTATATATTTGGAAATATTATTTTTTTAGTATATTTACTTCGATATAATTTATATAGTATTAAAATTGCATTTTGTTTTTTTTGTAAATTATTTTAGTACATAACAAAAACAAGAATAATAGTCATGCTATGACTACCGATTTAAACACTTATAAATGAAATAATTTAAGTAAAATAATAAATATCGATATATGAAGTTTTTTTATAAATCATTAATATTTGCTTTATTATCAGTTATTGTTATTCAAGCAAATGGGCAAAATTGCAGAGATTATCATATAAATAATTGTAGATGGGGCGATCCTTCTTTTTTCTATAACAGACAATCGAGAAGTGCTTTATTTTCGCCGGGTACAACATCGAAATTCAAAATTATTGTATATGAAAACGAAGAGTATTATATAGCTATTAACGGACATAGAAAACTTGGAAAAATAAACATAAAAGTATCTGAAGATAACGAAACAAAAGAAGAATTGTATGATAATTCAAATTTTAAGTTCGAGAATCATTTCTTTTTTCAAAATGAAAAAACGCGAAAACTAATTGTTAAAATAACAACAGAAGAATCGTCATCTGCAAAAGAAAACAGTAAAAAATATTGCCTTGGGGTTTTAATAGAATTCAGACAAATGAAAGGTTCTAATAAAAATAATAATTCAAAAGATATTGGATTTTAATATCGTCAACTACGAGTCCACTCCGAAAAGCCGCTAAGCGGTTAACTTTACAAAAAGACTGAAAGTTATAAATCTGTACGTCAGTTTGTTATAAATCCGATATGCGGCTATAAATTGACAACTTTAGTTTTCGGAGTAGTCTCAACTATTAAAATTTATAATTAATGCCACGATAAAGCTTTTATTGTGACATTTTTTTATTTCTGAAAATAGCAAAAATGATGCAATAGAAACAATAAAAATATATACAACTGTGCATAACTCTTACATGGCAAATCTTCATCTAAAAGCCAATAAGCAAAAGCAAGTATAAATATTAATAATTGAAAATCAGCATATTTCTAAAATGTTATTGTTTACTTATGATAATATTTTTTTGCCTATAATTAATATTTATAAATCTAATTTCATAAATTTATAATCTATAATAATCAATATCTGTAATATATATATATATGACTGATCCAATTCTTAAAACTATTGTAAGATTAATTTCTCTTTTTGTTAATATAGATAAGGAAGTGGAGCTTCAATTAATTTATCCTGTAATTTCTGATTATCTAAGACAATATACAAATTCATCGAATATAAACGATTTAATAGAGATTTTTAAATTTTATAATCTACAATATAAATCTAACAAGAATTCTAATTTTCTTAAAGAAATTTCTATAAAATCGGTAAAATTACTTCGTTTAATAAATAATATTAATACAGAATTAGAACAGAAAGATAAATTTGACCTTTTCTTTGTATTACTAAAGATATTACAACAAAAAAATGAAATTATCCCTGATGAAATTGATTTTCTTCAAACAGTAGCTTTATCATTCAATATAAGTAATCTTGAATACAACAACCTAATTGCCTTTGCTTTAAAAGAAGATTCGGATATAATTAACAATAAAAATGTATTAGTTATTGATTCAAATAATAAAATATCTGAAAATCGATTAGTAAGACATCTTCAAAGAAAAAAATTAAATGGAAGTATATATATATTAAATGTTTCTTCGGTTAATATTTTTCTTTTCTATTATACCGGAAACGATCAACTTTTTATTAATGGTAACGAAATATCGAAGAACTCAATTTACGAATTTAAAAAAGGAAATTCTATATCTAGTTATAAAATGGGTTTACAAAATGTTAAGTTAAAACCTATTTATTACACAGAAGTTGGAATGGAGTTTGTTAATTCATCATCAATAGAAAGAATACATCTTTCGGTAAAAGACTTAACATATAAACACAACAAAAATACTTACGGAATACGTCCATTTAGTTTCAACTCCGAGTCGTATTTATTTGTTGGCATTATTGGCTCTAGTGGTGTTGGCAAAACAACTATGCTAAATGTTTTAAATGGAAATTTAAAGCCTAACAAAGGGCAAGTATTATTGAATGGGCATAATATTCACGACAGAAATAATAAGGAGTTATTTAATGGTTTAATTGGATACGTTCCTCAAGATGATCTATTAATTGATGAATTAACAGTATTTCAGAATTTGTATTTTAGTGCAAAATTATGTTTTGCCGATTATTCCGAAGAACAAATAAACTTAAGTGTTGAAAATGTATTAAGTCAATTAGATTTATTAAGTATTAAAGATTTAAAAGTTGGGAAACCACTAGAAAAAGTAATTAGTGGTGGACAAAGAAAACGTTTGAATATTGGATTAGAAATAATGCGTAGTCCATCGGTTTTGCTTATCGATGAACCTACATCAGGACTTTCATCTAACGATTCTTTAAATATTATTAACCTTCTTAGAGAACTTACTCTTCAAGGGAAATTAGTTATTGTAAATATTCATCAGCCTTCATCAAATATTTATAAATTTTTCGATCAGTTATTAGTTATGGATACCGGTGGCAGGGTAGTGTATTCAGGCGACCCGATGGAAGCAATTGTATATTTTAAAACACTAAACAATCAGGTTAATGCATCGGAAAAAGAATGTCCGTATTGTGGAAATGTAAACACAGAAATTATTTTAGAAATAATTACAGAAAAAATACTTAACGATAATGGACAATATACAAATAAAAGAAAAACTCCGGCATCAAAATGGTACTCGAAATACAAGGAAAATATCGATTCGAAAATAGTAATTGAAAATAAAAAATATCCGCTTCCTAAAAATAAATTAAAGATTCCAAATAAAATAAATCAGTTTAAAATATTTAGTTATAGAAATTTACTGACAAAATTAGAAAATAAACAATATATGCTAATAAGCTTATTGGAAGCACCATTATTAGCTATTATCTTGGGATATTTTTCGAAATATATTATTGGAACAGAAAATGATTCAAATGTTTATATTTTTAGCGAAAACGTAAATATACCGTCTTTTTTCTTAATGGGTATCTTAGTAGCCATTTTTATGGGCTTATTAATTAGCGCCGAAGAAATAATTAAGGATAAAAAATTACTCGAAAGAGAAAAATTTTTGAACTTAAGCCGTAAAAGTTATTTAAATTCAAAAATTGTATATTTATTTTGTCTTTCGGCAATACAGATATTTTTATTTGTTATTATTAGTAACCATATACTTCAGATAAAAGGATTAACATTTCAATACTGGCTAATACTATTTTCAACAATTTGTTTTGCAAATATGCTGGGATTGAATATCTCTTCCGGATTAAAATCTGTTATTGCAATATATATATTAATACCATTTCTTATAATGCCGCAAATACTACTTAGTGGCACAATAATAGAATTCGACAAATTACATAATAAGCTTACATCAAAATTATATCCTCCTGTTATTGCAGATTTAATGGCTTCAAGATGGGCATACGAAGCCCTTGCTGTTACACAATTTAAAAATAACGAGTATGAGAAGAATTTTTATAATATAGAAAAAGAAGAGAGCGAAGCATCCTTTTATTTGAATGTCCTGATTCCTGAACTTATTTCGCTTGTAGATGAATGCGAAACACATCTAATTACAGATAATAATTATATAAAAGCAAAAAAAGGAATTGAAATCCTAAAAAATGAATTGCCATATTTTAAAAAAATTAAAGATCTGCCAGAAGACATTATAATTAACAAATTAAGCTTAAAAAATCTTGATAAAAATTTAATAAATATTATACGAGAATATTTAACAGATATACGCTTTTTTTACTCATCGTATTTAGACCAAGCATTATATAAAAAAGATAAGGTTATTAATACTATTAACTCACATAAAAATTATGAATCAGTACAGAAATTAAAACAAATGTATTTTAATAAGTCATTATCGAATTTGGTAAAACAAAACGATGAATTGGAAAAAGTAATTAAATACAATAATAAATTAATAAGAAAAATGGAACCAATATATATAGCTCCTGTATTAAACAATGGAAGAGCTCATTATTATGCCCCTTATAAAAAAATAATGGGAATTAAATGCGACACATATCTGTTTAATGTTATGATATTGTGGATATTTACACTAATTCTATATATAACACTTCGATTAGATTTATTAAAACAAATGATAAATTTATTCGATAAAAAGAAATTAAAGTAATTTTATATATTAGTTGGTAGCCATTAGAGATGAGACGCAGTGATTACATAGAAACAAGAGAAGGACAGATTCATGAGAAATTGAAACGTTCATTAGATGTTATGTATTTAAGCGTCAACCAAGAACCTAAAAGTAAAAATAGTATTACGACTCAAGAAAAGAAAGATTTTAGAGAGTCTATTAAAAAACAGCTTAGCAAACAGAAAAGAAGAGCTTTTAGAGGTAACATAATTCTTGAAATAGATTTTCAAACAACAAAAGATAATCCACCAGCAATACAAACGCTTGTAAAAAACTATTTGGATTTACTTCACAAGTCTTTACCTGAAATAGATTCATATAGGGAGATACTTTTTAAGGATGATAGCCAAATTAAAATATTGTTGGCAAATTATTATCTCGATGAATTAGGTAAAGGAAAACCTGAAATTAGGATTAAAGCATATCGATACACTCATTTCATAAAAGATGTTGAACTTGCTGACCGGATACGTAATAATGATTTCAAAGAGGATTATTTTAGCAGTTTCCGTTCTAGTAACCATTGGGATGATGATGATGATGACAAGAGAAATGGATTTAATGAGAACTACTTTGATGACTTAAAAGAGTTGGAGGACGGAAAAGATTGGTATGATAAGAATTTTGGCACTGATTATTATCAAATGCAAAAGCACTATCTAACTAGACAGATTCAGGAACAATTTTTAAAGCAAGGTAACTTATCCATTAATGATTTAATCTCTTTGTTTCAAGATAGTTTCACGAAAAACAAGAAGTATTCTGATGATGATGCATTTCAAAATATTTGGAAGATAGCGTCAAACTTGATTTCAGTTTCTTTTAGTTGGGTAGAATTAGGTGGAGCTCCTGTAAAGAAAGGGGATAAAAAAGTATTTAAAACACGCTTAGAAAACAAACTAAATGAATTCCAAAAGAAGTTTAAAATATTATTCCCCCTGTTGCACCCAATTAGACTGACAGTTTTTTACACGCCACCTAAAACCAACTTTTTAGATTTAGATAATCTTGCAAGATATATTATCCCATTAGTTACGGATAGACTAAAGCCTCCTGCAACTTTTAGATTATCTTATGATTCAAAATTTTTTAATCAGGCATTAAAACGAGAATCAACATTAGTGCAAAAATTCCCACAAAATGGAATTGGAAGCTACCAGTTAATATATAGACCAAGAAAGGAAGAAACACCTGAAGATGGAGAAATCATGTTTTTTATTTCTGACGGCTTATATTTTGGTGATAATATCTGGTGGAAAATTGATAAATATATTGATAAATTAGAAGAATAACGGCTACCAACAATGTATAAAAAACATAAGTGGTTCAGTGGCTTACGGAACTTTGGAGCACTTAATCAGCTCCGCCAAATCTGCGATTTGACGGTTTGTTTAGAAAGGTTAAATTTGTATCAAAACGCAAATTTGGCTCAGTGCAAATTGACAGGTAAGAGCTTCGAAATCACTTACGTTTCTTATACTAAACGTTAGCAGTAAAAGGGTACGATAAAGGGACATAGTTTGATAAATATAGTTAACTTAGTAGAAATTAACAATGGAACAACAAAGCACTACGGTACGTCACATATGGCGAGACCGTCAGACTGTCTAAAAACCCTTCACTTTCCTTATTATTAAAATAACAAATATCAAATATTTTGTTAATAAAAATCTGAAAAAACTTAGGGATATTGTTTTGATAATTAACTGATATTTTGTATTTTAAACCTATAATTAAACTTAGTTTATTATGAAATACATAATTGGTCAAAACAGGAAACAACTTGTTCTTTTTCCCACTTCTCTTGATGCTAC
>Ga0190306_1000150_pt1 | contig 26773 bp, 26 predicted proteins | sample 48700734_MG_FD_161657 | JGI IMG/M metagenome (GOLD analysis project Ga0190306, IMG submission 161657) | Hydrothermal vent sediment bacterial communities from Southern Trench, Guaymas Basin, Mexico - 4870-07-3-4_MG | ecosystem: Environmental > Aquatic > Marine > Hydrothermal vents > Sediment ... | reverse complement strand
GCTGAAGCTGTTAATGGAAGGAAGTCAAAAAATAGGGAACTAAGGTTGATAAGAGAACTGGAGGGGTGTGGATATGTAGTCTCAAAGGTTTTATAGATAAGGAAGTTCGAAGTATTTTCATACCAAAAGATGATTTGGTTAAAAGTGAATATGAAATAGAAATCCCAAAATCTAAAACTAAGGTTGCAGTAAAAATTATTGATATGCTTGGTGAGGAAGTATTGGTAACCGAGGAGATTTGAAATCATGAAGCCACGAAAACCTGTATTAATAAGTTGGAGGCGACATTTTCCTTGGCTGATAAGAAAGGTGATCAAAATGAATATCAAGATTCATTTCATAAGGGCAGATGAATATATAGTGTGGAAGAAGAACTTGAAAAACTTCGAAGAAATAGCGGATTATATTAACAAACTTAAAAAATGGGACTACATTCTTCCGTATAATAGACCATTATCCGATATGGAAAAAGATATATTATCAGATTTCTTATTGAATATGGTTGCATATTTGTTTAGGTGGGACGAAGTTCCAGGAAACGATAATGAAATATTCATAAGATATATAAAAGAAAATTTTTTTATTGATTGGATTAAAACAGCGAAAATTGAAAAAGTCGATGATGGTATGGGGATAAAAGTATCTGATGAAGAAAAGTATCTTCTACTAAGACTTAATAATAAAAAACTAAAGTAAAGCTAAAAATCCATGACGGTAGAACCCGCGAACTCCTGGCGAAGACTGAAAATGGTACGCTACACATATACTACAAGATTGAATTGCCTCTCGGTTATGTCTATTATGTCTTTTTCCATCCTGCATCAGGGGAATACATACACGATTACCAATTGAGGGAGAATACTCTACACAACTTAGGTGTTAATGATAATGACGTGATGATAGTAGATTGGGGTGTGAACATCTCAGAACATATGATGACATCAGTGCGGTTTGCAGAAGAGTTATTTCAAATATTTAATATGAATAACCCAAATCAAGTTGTTATTTCTATAAAGAATAAACACTCTCCTTTGCTGAAATATTAAAAAGTGATAAGGATAAGAATCCACTTTATGCACTCTTACTTTATACGGATGAGGATGTAGATATTGCTAAGTATGTAAGGACTTATTACAATGAATTGAGTAAACTATCAGGCAAAACTCGTGTTTTTGTTTTTGAGGAGGAGCATGCGAAAAGAGGTTTTTCAATATTGGTCTAAACAGTTACCAAATATAAACAAATATATCGGTTGGAATGCTTTGGGATTAACAAAAACTAAACCTTACGATAAGGCACAGATATATGAACTTTGTGATATTTTTGGAATACCTAAAGAGAGAGTGCCCTGTATTCTATTCTTTAATAATTTGGAACTGAATGAAAAGAAATTCGTTGTCTTAGAATTTCCTAAAGATGAGAAACTTAAGGATTTCTTTCGACATGTATTTACTCTTTGTGACAAGGCAATTAATGTATCGCCAGAGAAAAGAATCGATTTTCTGGCTTCTCAGTTTAGAAAAGATAAAGCAAAAAGAATCATAAGTAGAATTATTAAAAGTGGGATTAAGGATGTACTCAAGAAAGCAGTTGGGATTTAATAGTTATTTGTTTTCAGCTAAGCCAAACGCTTTGCCCCCTCGGGGCTTGCCTTACGGTTGCCTAACACAGCATATACAGTTCGCTCTGCCCAAATTCCAGCTTCAAGCTCATGATACCACCTGCAACTTAGAGACCTTAATGGATGGCGATACAACGTTATAAATCTGCCTCGTGTCCGTAGCCAGCAATTCCACCCCTCGCAGTAAGTCCTGCATATTACCCACGAGCATTACCTGCTTAACGGGCGATAAGTCACCATTCTTGATGCCCCATGCGTTTTGCGCAACGACCGAGAAATCGCCCGATGCACGTGATGCCGTATGCGCACCTATCACATCCTGTATAAACAGCCCTTCACGAATATCAGCCAGTATCTCATCCTTAGAGGCTGTGGCTTCGTCACTCGCATTTATAATGAAATTTGTAGCCCCGGGAACCGGTAAATTATCATAGCTCCTTATTGCATTACCTGTACTTGCTACGCCTTCACCTTCCTTGCACGCGGTATAAAAATCATACATGAAATTCCTCAATACTCCATTCTCTACCAGTGTTGTGGACTGTGAAGGCACACCCTCTCCATCCATCCTCCTGCTGTTCACGCCCATTGGCATTGTGCCATCATCAATAATAGAGAGGCTCTCAGAAGCTATTTCTGTACCCTTTTTACCATAATACGGTGATTCTTTACGCTGTACATGCTCTGCACTCAATTCAGGAATCAAGGTATAACCCATAAGGCTCTGCAATGCCCGTGGCGATAGTACAACAGGTAACTCCTTCGTCTCTACACGACTACCCCCGAGACTCTCTACCGCAATCCTCACAGCTTCTCTACCAAGCCACCGGAAATCCATGTCTTTCAGTACCCTGCTCACCTTACCTTCGCTACCTGAGCACTCCTCACCAGCACCCTCACCTGCCACAACTGTTAATCCCGCCGATACATACGTGCCTGTATCGCTGATTTCCACACCCTCGGAATTCACGATATATGTCTCGTCGTGCGCAGCTGCGAAGCTGCCTTCGGGCATCGTTATTGTTATTCGCTCCTTCCTATTATAATCTTCCATCCCGCTCAGCATCTCCATACTGTATCCAATTGCATCTTCGACATCACCAGCAAGGAGCTCAACTATTTCAGGGTCGAAAGTCTTCTCCGGGCTCCTGTAGTGCTGCTGTATACCAGGGAACCCTCGCAAATAAGGGTCCTCCTCTGATATTCGCGCCTGCTTCACTGCATGCACCACACATTCTTCTATCTCCGCATCACCCAATCTGGTGGTATATGAGAATCCTATTTTCTTTGATATCAGCACTCGTACACCGATACCGGTGCTTTTGACATGCTTCACCTTCTTCACTTTCCCTCGCTCGAGCTCGATGCTCAGAATATCGCCACGCTCACCATAAATCTCCGCACGAGCACCCAGCTCAGATGCTTTCTTCAATCCAGAACGTAAGATATCGAACATTTTAATGCCTTCTTATATATCTCTTCAGGATAAAAAACATATCTTTTATATCCCCGACATTCTATTAAATCATAGTGAAAGTGAAGAAGAGCAATGAAGAGTGAAATATGTATGGTAGTGGTGCTGCTGCTTGTACTTATGTTTATTTCTGTACCTGTACTGACATCAACCGCAGCAGCTAATGCTAATACTAATAGTACTTATGACTTACCTGTGTGGCTTACTATACCCGATCCCGATGCGAACAATAGCAGTATATCATGCCCTTATCTCTTTAATGAAGCGAAAGCGATAAGCGATAATGAAAGCGAAAGCGAAAGCGCTGTGGATGTAACATGCTCAGTAACAGGTGGAGAAGCAGTACTGAATGGAAGCGGGGGCAGGATCTGGTATGTTGATGATAGTGATGGTGATGGTAATGGAAACGCTGATTTTGCTGATATACAGGATGCGATTGATAATGCTTCTCCGGGTGATACCATTATTGTTAAGCCGGGTACATATACCGAGAATGTGGTTGTGAACGTGGCGAATTTGACTATCCGGTCTGAGAGTGGATACGGAAGTACAATTGTTCAGGCAGCACGTGACTACGAACATGTATTCTATGTTGCCGCAGATGATGTGAGTATAGTGGGCTTTACGATAAAAGGTGCTACTAACATATACGCACACAGGTTCAGAACCGCCGGGATATACATCGTCGGTGCCCGTTCCAACATCTCTGACAACTATATCACAGGCAATAATAATGGCATCGTAGTGAGTGCGGGCCCTTACACGCGAATAGTCAGGAATCACATAGCGGGGAACACAGCCTGTGGTATCCTGGTGCAAATCGCCAATAACTGTGAAGTTATGGATAATCTAATCAGTGCAAACAAATTCGGTATCCAGCTCTGGGGCAGCAGCAATTGCGAACTCCTGAATAATGTCATTGAATCAAACAACCTTGGGCTCTATCTGCTTTGCACCAACACAGATAATATCGTGAATAATACGATCTATATGAGCACCAATTACAGTATCTACCTGAGCCAATCGTGGAATAACAGGATTTATCACAATAATTTCATTATCAGTGGAACTGGTGTTGGTGTCAATGCCCGGGACGACAGATGGGATGCGAATTACTGGTCTCATCCTATTCTCCTTGAGGGTAACTACTGGTCTGATTACACTGGCATTGACAATGGTAATGGCACAGGCAAGCATGCGATATCAGGGGACGGCATCGGTGATACAAAGATACCGCACTATTATGATTACTATCCGTTCATGAAGAAGAACGGCTGGGTATATCTGCTGGAGAATAAGGAAGTTACATTTGAGAATGCCACCGGCACCGGGATAATATCCCTCTGTATTGATAAGGGCTACTTTGTTCAGGCAATGAGTGAATCTCCACCACCATCTGATCTTATCTTCCCGCATGGGCTCTTCAACTTCACCATCTCAGGCTTTTCGCCTGGCGATAGCCTAACGGTGACAATCAAACTCCCGCTGTGTCTGCCTGCGAACTCGCAATTCTGGATATTCAGTTCCCCAAATAAATGGTTCGAGATACCCATGGGTGATAATGATGGTGATAATTTAGTGACAATTGAACTCATAGATGGTGGCGTGGGCGACGAAGATGGAATAAAGAATGGGATAATCATCACTCGTGGCGGTCCTGTGATACTGCCAGACCTCACACTCAATTCCTCTGATATATCCTTCATACCAGCAGGGACAGGAGCAGGAACTGAGTCCATAAAGGTAAAGATAAACGCAACTGTGCATAATACAGGAGGAGCAGGAGCAAATAACTTCTCGGTCACTTTCTTTGATGATAGTTCTATCATTGGTATTACCACGTTATCGGTAAACGCGAATTCAACCAGCGTTGCTGCCATTAACTGGGTTGCAACACCGGGCAACCATAGCATCAGAGTTGTTCTGGACTCCGGGAATGTCATCAGGGAATCAAATGAATCGAATAACGCGGCGGGTATAGCAATAACAGTGGAGGGAAAGCCCGATTTACGACCTGTTGAGCTCGCATCCATCCCAGAAGAGCCTATTGTTGGAAGTGGTACTACAATCCATGCGGTCATCAATAATGATGGCTGGATTGATGCAGATGATTTCGCTGTCTCGTTCTTCGTTGACCATCATCTCATGGAAACCAGGAGCAATATCTCGGTCGCAGCACTCTCCAATCGTACTATCAATATAACGTGGAAAACGGATGCAGCAGGGGAGCATAACATTTGCGTGTTCGCCGATTCTTCTAATAAAATAGCGGAGTCGAACGAGAGCAATAACAACCTGAGTACGAGGATAAGAGTGAAGGAGAAGGAAGAAAAGAGGATAATTAGTGCAGGAGGCGGTGGCGGCGGTGGTGGTGCATCCAGGGATACCGATGGTGATGGATACTCAGATATAACAGAGATACTCGCGGGAACGGACTGGCGCGACCCTACTGATTATCCTGGTGCAACCACGCCCATATCAACTCCTTTACCTGTCTCAACACCCACTGTTATACCTGCACCCACACCCACAGTTACGCCAGTGCCAGCACCTGCCATAACCCCGACACCAGTGCCGTCCACACCCACACCCACACCAAGGGCAGTGGGATTTGAATCTTTGCTTGCACTTGTAGCTATTCTTCTTGTGGTATTGGTATCGGTTTTGAAGACAAGATTGAGAGAATAAGGTAGGGGCAGGGTGATGCAGGAGATACTGAAGCGAGTTGCAAGTGGTGAGCTAAGCATAGAGGCGGCATCGAGGGCACTGAAATTGAGAGGTATAAGAGCGGTAGGGGACTTTGCCAGGGTAGATACCGATAGAGCACACAGAACCGGTATTCCAGAGATAATCCTCGCCGAGGGTAAGAGGAGTGATGAAGTGATCGAAATTGCCATTACACTCGCGAGAGAGCAGGGTTTCGCATTGATAAGCCGGGTGCTGGATGATAATGTTGCAGAGGGGATAGCGACGCGATTAGGAAAAGAAGGTTTTGTGGTTGACCATAACGGGTTAGCGAAGATGATCCTGGTGAAGAAAGCGGACTATGAGTTCTCCAGGCATAAATTTGGCAGAATAGGTCTTATCGCGGCTGGTACTGCTGATATCCCGATTGCGGAGGAGGCAAGAATGGTTGCTGAGGCTTGTGGTTGCGAAGTGCTGAAGGCGTATGATGTGGGCATTGCAGGCATACACAGGCTGTCGGAGCCACTTGAGCACTTTATTGAGGCAAATGTGGCAGTGATAATCGTGGTTGCTGGTATGGATGGTGCACTACCTGCGGTGGTGGCGAGCCTTGTGGATGTGCCTGTGATAGGAGTACCAACATCCGTTGGCTATGGTCTTGGTGGTAAGGGTGTTGCTGCGCTTCTATCCATGTTACAGAGCTGCTCGCCCGGATTGGCGGTGGTAAATATAGACAATGGCGTAGGCGCTGCGACCATAGCGGTAAAATGCGTGAGAAGCATGAGCAGAAACAGAGACAGAGACAGAAACAGAAGAAGAGAAGATTAGATTTGACTTAATTAGAGGATTATTATATAACCCGTACCCCATCCTTCGTCTTCACGCTCAATCTCCCCGTGCAGGTGTCAAGCTTGATTGTTCGTGCGTAATTACCGCCCGTATCTTCCGCAACCACCTTTATACCTTCCTGCCTCAGCTTCTCCTTCACCATTTCCGCGTTCTTTTCTCCTATTCGTAATGTGTCCATCGTTGTGAAAAGTGATGCACCACCAGCGAGCTTTGCTACCATTCGGCTCTTAGCTGCATTGTGTCGTAACATTTCATCTACCAGTATTGGCACCGCTCTATCTGCAAATTTGCAACTCCGCTTCGTGCTACATCTACATCTGCCTGCACTTTCTGGTAGCATTATGTGTGCCATCCCTCCAACCTTCGCATTACGGTCATAGAGTGCAAGCCCTATGCAGGACCCGAGCCCCATTATTATCAACTGATGCGGATTATGTGTCACCTTCATCTCACCTATACCCACGTAATAACTATCCTTCCCCATCTCCCACCATCCCTTGAAGCACTGATAGAATCCTCTTTACCGCATCAAAACTCGGAAACATCAATATATAACCATGGATCGTTAATTCTTTCTCGTCTTTAAAGTCACACCTGAATAGAATTATCTGGTCTGTCATCTGCATCTGTGCAACTGCGATTATCGCATTCTCCACCATCGCACCCATCATATCAAATGCAAAAGATGGTGGTGTGGGCATGAGCGTTGTGTGGAAGAAGTCTGCTATTGCACTGCAGAACGAAGATGCCAGTATATTACCCGTCTCCATCAATGCTGATCGCTCCATATCTGTCTCTATACTCTTTGTATCGCCGTTCGTTCTGCCCATGAGCATATCAACAAGCGTGAAAGCACTACGTGCGGGAAAGAGTACCTGCAAATAGCCTGATAAGTCTCCTTCAAGCTCCACCAATATACCTGCTACTATCTTATCCTGGTCTATCAAGCGCTGTAGCTCCTCTATCGCCACCACTTCCACTTTCGGCACCGCTATCTCTATCGTCACGCCTATCATCTCCGCCAGTGCAGTCACAGCATGACATGATGCTATATTCCCAAGCTCGTTCAGTGCGTCACGTTGAAAAGTGCTCAGTTCCAGTATATCTCTTCTTTCTCTCATTGCCCCACATCCGACCTTAAACTTAATGAGGATATATCCAGTATTGGAATGACACTGCCATCTCCTGTGATAGTGAAGCCACCAAGTCCCAGTACACTCTGCAAATGCTCGCCTGGCGGTTTTACCACTATCTCCTGCTGCCCCAATGCTGCATCCACCACCAGACCGATTCGCCCTTCCGCCCTCTCCACTACCACCGCCACGAGCCGTTTTCCGTCCATTTTCTGCCCGAAGAGTGAATGAAGCCTAAAAAGTGGTAGAACGGAGTCACGGAGTATTAATACCTCTTTGCCCGTCACGCTCTTCATCTCCGCCTGTGTAATGCCTACGATCTCACATACATTTGATAACGGAATGGCGAATTTCCTGCCACATACTTCCACAATCAATGCACGAATGATAGCAGTGGTAAGAGGTAGCTTCAATAATACCCGCGTGCCCTCATTCTTCATCGTTTTTATCTCCACGCTACCATTCAACATCTCTACTTTCGCTTTCACCACATCCATTCCCACTCCTCGCCCAGATATCTCCGTTGTCGATTCCGCAGTGCTGAACCCGGGCATGAAGATGAGATTTAAAGCCTCTTCATCACTGAGCCTGGCAGCTTCATCGGCTGTTATCAGCCCTCTCGCAACCGCAATGGCTCTCAGTTTCGCTACATCTATACCTCTGCCGTCATCCTCCACACTTATTATTACATGTGCAGTTTCACGCTTCGCCTTCAGCTTGATTGTGCCCTTTCTCTTCTTCCCTTTCTTCTCGCGTTCCTCCGGACTTTCTATGCCATGGTCCACAGCGTTCCTGATCAGGTGTACTATGGGGTCTGCTATCTCCTCCAGAATGGTCTTATCGAGCTCTATCTCCTTTCCTTCCACCACAAACTCGATTTCCTTTCCCAATGTGCGATAGAGATCTCGAACGAGCTTTGGAAAACGATTGAAGACATATCCCACGGGTATCATCCGCATCTGTGTAACCTCGTATTGGAGGTCACTTATCGTCCTCCCCACTATTGCCATCGTACTGTCCAGCTCCTCTATTTTGTACACGGTGCCCAGTTGAGCAAGCCTGCTCTTGTTTATCACCAGCTCACCCACAAGGTTAACCACTTTATCCAGCTTGTCTGTACTTATTCTGAGACTCTTCATGCCTGATTCTTTATTCTTGTTTTTAGCCTTGTTCTTATCTTTATCACCTCCCGACTTCAAGCCCTGCTCTTTTTCTAAATTCAAATTTGGCTTCGATATCTCTACATTCTTTATTTCCGCAATGGCACTGAGAGCATCCTTTATCGCTTCCTCACCATCTTCTGTAGAGAGAAGAATCCTGAATTCATATTCAAACCTGCCATCTTCTATATCCTCACGTGATGGTACAGTCTCTATAATCTCTCCAATCTCTTCGAGATTCTTTAATACAAGGAAACCTCTCACACCCCTGAATTCACATGCCCTATCCAGTAACACCCTTATCTCATACCCTCTCTTTTCTCGCGTTGCACTACCATTGTCATTCCCGGTATCCTCAATTCTGGTGACCGCTTCTTCCAGCTCCGTTGTGTACTGCAGTAATAAATCAATCATATCGGGTGTTACATTCTCGTTGCCATTCCTCAGTGCATCCAGTATATCTTCCAGTGAGTGGCACATTTGCTCCATATTCCTGAACCCCATCGAAGCGGACATACCTTTGATGGTATGTGCAGCGCGAAAAGCCCTGTTTAGTAGCTCCTGCTCTGATGCATCATCGGCATTTTCAAGTTCGATGAGTGATTCTGTAAGTGTTTGCAAGTGCTCTTTCGTCTCCTCCAGAAATGCATCCCTGTATCTCGTTACATCTATATCCCTATCCATATCAGTCTCAGTGCTCATAGCTCATACTACCTCCTCCGTTATTGCCGCTGCAATCTCATCCAGAGGCAGAATCCTGTCTACACAGCCGAGTTTTATCGCCTCACGGGGCATACCGAAGATGATAGAAGTTCGTTCATCACATGCGATTGTCTTGCCTCCATGTTCTTTTATCGCCTTCATTCCCTCCGCACCGTCTTTACCCATGCCAGTCAGTAAAACGCCAAGCGAATCGCATCCATAGGTCATGGCTACCGATTTCATGGTGACATCAACAGAAGGTCTGATAGCATTTACCCGTGGACCCCTGTTCAGGTGTATCCTGCCATCGTTATTCACAGTCATGTGGAAATCGCCGGGAGCAACGAGTGCCTTGCCATCCCGTATCTCGTCACCCTCCACCGCTTCTCGGACCTGCAGCTCCGAGTGCTTATCCAATCGTCCGGCAAGCGACCTGGTGAAGTGAGGGGGCATGTGCTGAACTACGAGTATTCCGGCGGGTATAGGAGGTAACGCAGAGAAGATTGCCACCAGTGATTTCGGACCACCGGTTGACGCCCCAATGACGACCACCTTCCTGCTCCTTCTTCCCGGTTCCGCCATACCCGGTTCTGCCACATATTCATGCGGCTCCCAGAAAACCTTATCATAATAGTATGCACTATATGCACTCTTTATCTTCGCTATCAGCTCTTCTCTTACCTTATCTATGTCCAGCGATAGCGTTCCCGAAGGCTTCAGGACGAAATCAAATGCACCATTAGCCAGTGCTTCTACTGTTATATCTGCGTTCTTCGCTGTGATACCACTCAGCATCACCACCGGTGTAAACTTCTCTTCCATTATCCGTTTCAACGCCTCCAGACCATTCATTCTGGGCATCTCCACGTCCATCGTTATTACATCAGGCGATAGGCTCTTCGTCTTCTCTATGGCTTCAAAACCGTCCTTCGCCACTCCCACAACCTCTATCCCGGGCTCTGAATTGAGCATATCGGAGATAAGGATGCGCATGAATGCTGAATCATCAACCACAAGTACTCTTATAACCTTATTCTCCACTATCCCTCTGTCTATGTTCTTGTTCTTGTTCTTATTCTTATAATTCCCGGCACTCTTCATGCTTTCAGCACCTTGTTTATCTCCTCCACCACCTTGGGAGCCTGGAAAGGCTTAATTATATAACCCTTAGCACCCGCTTTCATCGCTTCCAGCACTTTCGCCTGCTGTCCTACCGCGGTGCACATGATTATCTTCGCATCAGGATAGTTGTGTATGATCTCTCTTGTAGCCTCGATACCATCGAGTTGGGGCATTACGATATCCATTGTCACAAGGTCGGGCTTCAATTGCTCGTATTTTGCAAGTGATTGCACACCGTCCGCAGCTTCTCCAACCACTTCATGACCGTTTGATTCCAGAATATTCTTTAACATCAACCGCATAAAGGCGGCGTCGTCAACGACCAGAATCTTAGCCATTTTATCACCTCCTTAATCCTTAAAGCCTAACCACCAAAGGTGCCATCCTTTGAGAGATCAACTACATATTTGATGCCCTTTCGTGTCAGTTCCTTCATCTCTGCATCCACCATATCCAGCTCCCGCAAATGCGCCAGAATGTTCTTCAGCTCGGATTCACTCATCCCGAACGCCTCCGCAGTGGCAGCAAATGCTGTAGGTTTGAGGTCTAATGCACCGGCGTACATCATTGTGAGTATCTGATTCTCGGCATCGGAAAGCTTCTCATCCATCTTATACGCATTCAGTAATTCAGTCACACGCCGTTTCAGGATGTCCATGGTGTTACCTCTGGTGATGACGATGGAGGATACGACCTGATTACCTTTATCATTAAAGTAGTCAATGGAGATGGCACTGTATTCCGTACCCTTGTAGATGCTTCGCTTCTTCTGTTCCACATTCACTATCTCATCCCATCCGATTCTCTTATGGCTGTCGCGTCCGATTATCCATAATGCATCGTTTGAAATCTTCAGCAGTCCTTTCTCCAGTTCTATATTCTTCTCTAATGAGAGTACACCGCCCTCGCCTGCATGCGTGAAGTAGATATTGAACCGGGCTGCATCGAGCTTCAATACCAGCTCTCGTTCCACATCGTTCAGAACCTGCTCCTCTCCTGTGAGTTTCACCTCCACCGTATCCGTCCCCGATTTGCGGGTGTGTTTTATCCTGAGGATACCATCCTCTCTTATTACATCCCTTATACTACTCAGCGGAATAGAATAATCTCCTTTACTCCTCTTCCCTATCCTCGATATCCAGCGGAGAGTGAGAGTATGTGTCTTCAGCCCGCCGGTTGAGAAATATAGAGTGCCGTTCTCAAGCACCAGAGTCCCTTCTCTCCAATCAGTTTCGCCAGGCAACAGGAATCGCATCTTTCCTCCTTATCCCTATTTATGTTAGTATTTTCATCTCCTCACTCTCTCGTTCTTTGCTACTGTTACTATTACTGTTACTGTTGAGTATACGTTTGAGGTCTATCAGTATGAGGAGTCTATCAGGCAGCTTTCCCACACCCATAAGATATTCCGCACCCATGTTCTGTTTGATCATCGGTGGCACCTCGTCTATCTCACTCTCCGCAAGATACATCACCTCTGTCACTGCGTCCACCAATATACCCACTGTATTGCTACCATCTTCAACCACGATTACTCGTTCTTCACTTTTTTCACTTCCACCTTTGCTTTCACCATTGAGTTCGAGTCCCAGTTTCTCCTTCAGGTCTATAATTGTCGTTATCTGCCCTCTGAGGTTTATTACACCCTTAACGAACGGGGGAGCATTTGGAACAGAAATAATTGACTCTTTACCTATTATCTCACGTACTTGCATGATATCAACCCCGAAATCCTCACCGCAAAGCTTGAAGACCACCAGTTGCTGTTGCAGACCTTTTACTTTTACTCCCCCTACTTCTTTCATTCTTTTCTCATTCCCCGACTCACGATTGGCACTGTCCACCACCATCACTAATCGTTAACCTCCCATTCTTCATCGGGCGTATATCATATCTTCATCTACTTCATCTACCCTATCTACCCCATCTACAAGCATCTCCTCTTCTAATTCATCGCTCGCTATCTGCATATTCACAACGATCTTACCATTCGTTCTCTTCTTCGTCATGTATTCTATCCTCCGACCCGGCGATACTTGAACCAGCTCCTCTATTGACAATAGAATCTCCATTAGCAGGTGTTCAAGCTCGCTCTGATAATACCTTTTGTTCTCTGGAACTCCCATCTCGTTCGTATTTTCTACTATTATCTTAAGGCTCATTTTCCCTACCATCATTATCACCCCCTATCTCAATTTGAAACTTGTAATTGCCTCAGCCGCCTGTTCAGAGATCTCAGCAAGCTTCTGTACACCGGTACTGAACTGTTCCACAGCCGCTGTCTGCTCTTCCACGGCAGACGATGCCTCTTCTGATGATGATGCAATCTCCTCTGCTGAGCTCGCAACCTCGTCCACACCTCTTGATAGCTTTTCAATGCTACCAGCACCCCTCTTCGCGCCTTCTGTGATCTGCTGCATTCGGTTCTTTATGTCCTCGATCATCTCCGTGGTCTTTTCTACGCTCTCTACTGCTTTCTCCAAGTCAGCCCGACCTGCTTCAGCACGCTCTGTCACTAACTCAATGGCGTTCATAACCTTATCCATCTCACCCCTCAAGGTCTTTATCATCGCATCTATCTCAGCAGTTGACTTCTTCGAGTTCTCAGCAAGTTCCCGCACCTCCTCAGCAACGACTGCAAACCCACGTCCGTGCTCTCCCGCGCGTGCGGCTTCTATCGCTGCGTTCAGTGCAAGCAGATTCGTCTGATCTGCTATACCCTCAATCATCTCTGTTGTCTTCCCTATCTGCTCTATTGAACTCTCAAGGCTCCTTACCACTTCTACCGCATTGGAGATAGAATCATGGATCTCTTGCATCTTCTCTGCTGATTTCTTTGCCATCTCATTCGTCTCCTCAGCGTTCTCTGCACTCTCCACTGCGAACCTGTTCGATTCCTCTGCATGGGACTGTACCTGTTGCAGCAATGCATTTGTATCCTTGATCACCTTTGCCGATTCGTTGAGGGTAGCTGAAGTATCCTGTGCGCCCCGTGCTATCTGTTGTGATGCCGATGCTATCTGTTGCATACCAGAATTCACCTGCTCGATGGATGTTGCAGATTCTTTGCTTATTGATGCTACATTATCTATTGCACCCTTCAGTTCGCTGATCAGGTCAGATAGACTTGCATTAGCCCGGTTGATGTTCTCGCGAATCGCATTGAAATCACCAGGAGTTGTGGCGGTGAAATCTGCACTCAAATCACCAGCAGCCATCCTACCTGTTACTTTACCCATGTCCGCGATGATACCCTGGAGAGTATCACCGAACCTGTTCAGGGTAACGGTCATATCGCGTAATTCACCGGAAGCTTTTGCCTCTTCTGCTCTGCTACCGAGTTTACCTGCTGCGAAATCCTTCAATACCCTCATCACTTCATTCACCGCAGCGGTGATTGACCGCGTAATGGCGATTGCAACTCCCATGCCAATAGCAACTGCGGCGATGATAAAGGCTATCACGAACGCGTTAGCAGTTGATGCCGCCTTCTCTGCTGCTTCTTTTGCGTTTGCGAGCACAATAGTGCCTGCTGCATCTATCTTCCGTGCTGACTGCACAAGCGGACCATCAGTTGCTGTGAGTTTATGCAACTCATGAGCGGTACTCACATAGGCATTGAAATCCTTCAGATACACATCCGCTGCTGTTCTGATTTTAGCATCAACAGTATCTGCATCTGCCTTCAGTTTGTTTATACCTGCCAATACTTCCGAGACGTAGCTGTCGTCATTACGCAACAAAAAATTCTTCTCTGCACGTCTTATGGCTGACAACTGCATTAATAATCCTTCTTTGGTCAACGGGTCAGCAGAGGAATCTTTAATTGCGTCCTCAATTGCACGTCCATCCTTTTCGCAGGTTGCCAGCTGGTCTTCTCCCACGTTCTTCAGTTGCTGAAGCTCTTTGAATGCACTCTCGTACTCTGGTATAGTACTCCTGATCTCTTCCAGTTTCGCTTTGTTCTCTCCGAGTGTAACCCGCGATTCAAGCTCTGTTGCCGCCTTCTTCACATGCTCCAGCTCGCTATTGACCCTGTCAATATAGTCAGGGTCACCACGTAAGAGATAGTTCTTTTCCTGCTGTCGGACTTCATTCATAGCTGTTTTCAGCTCTGACGCTTTCTCCATCACCCCCGTCTGGGTGTGCATTGCTCTTATCTGTACAATTGCAACTATTCCCAGTGCTGCAGTGAGCAGTAACACAATGGCAAAACCCGCAAACAGCTTCTGTCCAATTCTCATATCTCTAAAATTCAAACCCCTTCCTCACCTCCTCTCTTCACTAATTTAACAAATATACGGAAATCAATTCTTAAATGTTCGGAAATTCTACAATTTATTTGTATAAATGTTCAATATTTATTCGAAATATTTAGAATATTTTTTCAAAAGAATAGTAAAGGAACTGCACAAGGTATTGAAAAAAGTGGATTCATCGAAGGCCGGGGCTGGGATTCGAACCCAGGTCTTGGGATCCACAGTCCCAAGGGATACCTCTACCACACCCCGGCTATCAATGATACTTAATAGTAATACAATAACAATACCATATTTATTTAAGGATGTTGAAGAAGATAGGCAATGTGGAACTGGGTTATCCTCATGCACCGGTTATAGCAGCAGTGCTGAAGCGGCTCTCAATAGATGCGGCAGCACGTGCGGAGGCGAGTGGTGCAGCGATAATAGAGCTTAGAATAGACCTTTTAGAGCCTGAAGAGCGGAGTATAGAGAAAGTGAAGGAATTTCTTACGAGCTTAAATATGCCTGTAATCATAACGAACAGGAGAAGGGAAGAGGGCGGCTCTTTCACAGGCACCGAAGATGAACGGATTGAGATTCTCCGCAGTATAATGGCAACCGGGCTGGTGGATGCCGTTGACATTGAGTTTCTCGCAGATGGCAGAGACGAGATAATAGAGGAAGCAAAGAAGCACGATATCCCTGTTATTCTATCGTTCCACGATTTCTCCGGTATGCCCGCCCCAGCCGATATCCTGGAGCTTATTGATGCCATGTATAACGCAGGCGGTAGCATTGCAAAGATCGCTGTCACGCCAGGAACACCACATGATACTTTAAACCTGCTTCAATTAACACATCAGGTTTCGAGCGCTAATCAGGGTCAGAGTCAGGGTCAGCTATTGATCACTATCGGAATGGGGGACTGGGGAAGGCATTTGCGTGTAATAGCACCTTTATATGGCTCAGTCCTGACTTATGGGTTTATAGAAGACGAGGCTGTAGCTCCCGGACAATTCAGCGTCCATGAGCTGAGAGAGATGCTTGAGAAACTAAAACCTCTTCGTCAGTGATGTTATTGATTCTATATTCCTGATACCACGAACGCACAATATCCTGCCTATCCTCTCTCTGTACCGGTTCTCCACTTTCACACCCTCGCGCTCCAGACTTGCCGTTAATCGCCGGTTCAGCTTCTTTCCCGCTCTGTCATAGTCTGTGAGTATCGTAACGCGCCTGTATCTGCTCATCAAGTAGTCCACGAAACCCGCATAGCTGAATCCTGCTGAATACATCGCTATCTCCTTCGTCACACCCAGCGCCTCCAGCGCCTCCTTATCATGCGCTCCCTCCACAACTATCGCATCCACAAAATCGTCCATCTCCTGTACCACACTGCACAGCTCAACATAAGCTTCATAATCCCTTGCTCGCTCTGCTCTGCTCATTGAGACAGACACCACAACACAAGACAAAATTTATTTTATCTCAATGAATAAAAATCTATGGATGTGAAATGATGGAGAATTGGAACGTATTGGTGGTGGCGGAGAGGAACATGGAGAAGGAGTTACTGGAGGAACTGAGCGAGGATGGCGATTTTGAACCCTCTGGATTCAGAGATGTATTGATAGGGAACGTGAATGACATAGTGGAGTTCCTGGAGGATGCAGAGGGCAAGAAGTATGCACATCTGAGCAGGGTAATACCCATTGACGATGCGTTCTTTGTCTCTCCCGATAATTTAATAGAGACATTAAAGAGGAGGATAGAGCGATATATAGATGAATTTGACCCTGGTGACACCTTTGGATTCCGTGTAGAGAGGCGCGGGATGAAGGATAAGGTGTCCAGCCAGGCTGTGGAAAGAGAGGTCGGCGGGTACTTCTACGACCTGCTGGAGAAGATATACGGTCGTAAGCCGAAGGTGAACCTTAAGAATCCTGATAAGCTTATAGCAATCGAGATTGTGGGTAACAGGTGTGGATTTGGATTCATAACAAAAGAGATGAGGAACAAGTACAGGGTGATAAGGATAAAATAAGAGAATAAGAGTAAGTAATATAATAAGGAATAAGGAATAGAATGTGGAAATGGAAACGGACATTGTATTTCACGACGAACTCTTAGTTAAGGGGAAGCGTTTCAAGATGGTGTATATACTGGATAAACTACCTGATTTACGAGGTACAATTGCATCCCTGATGGATATGTGGCTTTCCAACGTGGATAGAATGCCAGAAGTACTTCCGATAATGGAGGCGATTTTGAGTCGGGATAGGCGATTTGTGGATATCGCTGCGGATATGAAGCGATATCGTGAGACCGTACTCAGTCGTGGAGCCCCATTCACCATGATAGAGGCGAGAGCGATATTAAGCAAATTCAGGAGATGGCAAAATGCGATCGAGAGGGCGATGACGAACGATGAATGAAGATGAAGAAGATGAACATAAGTGTAAGCCGAAGTTATCATTATCTGAACTGGCGGTAGAGGTGGAGAACCTTGGACCGCTATCGCCCGAATGGTACCTCCGGAATTTACTATCGCAGACGATAGTGAAGTTGCGTGAGCAGTCAGGAGTCAAAGTGCTCTTTGATGAGGATAGGGTTGTGGCTGCTGCCAGTAACGAGTTCATCGCACATGGATTTAAGGTAAGAGAAGACCTTATAAGAGCTTTACTATATAAACCAAAAGGTAGGCTGGAGGAACTGGCTATTTTAACCTCTGATTGTGAATGGCTGGTAAAGAATTTGAGGGAGCGGCTGAACAATTATAACGCATTGCTGAATTTCCTTAAACTGCTATCATGGGCTACCAATATAAAGTTTAAACATCCTGTTGAGGCACGCTGGCCTGTATTGAAAGCCGTGGCACTCATGAATAAAGCAGAACAGCAGAAACTGGTCTCCATTCTCGCTGACACTGGCACATTCCTTCAGACTGACCCGCTGATAAACTCGATATTATTAATGAGTGGGCAACCGATGAAGGGGAAGAACTGGCTGAGGGAGAATGCACCACTCGTCGCTGGTCGCCGTATATACCAGATAGCATGCGAGATATGGCATCCGGGGCGAGAGGGAGGTGGGCTAAAGCGCGTTATGCGCCATCATGGTAAGGCACTCAAGCGACTCATTGGCAGTGATGCGGAGTTAATACACATCGAGCCTTATTTCCCCGCTGGTATGGACAGAGAGGGTAAGATCAAGCCGTTAGATTGGGGCAATGTGATAGAGAATATAAGAGAATACACAAGCTTCAAGGTGATGGTGGGAGAGGAGTCAGTGGAGGCTATTGTCTATTCTGGTAAGACAAGAGAGATGGGAATCCCGGTATTTCTAATCAGGGATAAAGCCAGCTACTATGTAAAGATGCTGTATTATTTCGGTGGAGAATACACAAGCTGGGAGGACTTCTCAGAATTCTTCTCCAGAGCAGCATTGAAATTGATAGTTATGGAGGAAGACAAAGAAAGAGAAAGGCTTGGGGCGGAATACAGACCTCCCATTGTGCATACCAATGAGGCACAGACCGCACTGGTGAATATACTGAGATTTATAGAGGCACCGAATTTGAATGAAGCTCTATTCTGGTTCACTACCCATACCTATGGTAATCGGGGTGTGTTCAGCAAAGAGGAGGGTGAAAGGATATTAAATAGATGGAAGGTTCCAGATGCGATGAAATGGTGGTTTATACGTTCAGGGTGCATAGATATAAGCAGTGGTGGCATCAGGTCCGCAGAGGGTGTCAATGGAGTGAGTGAGACTCAGGTGGAGGAGGTCCAGAGCTATGATGAAGGTGTGCCTATCATTTCCATCACCAATGGCGATGATAGGGGCTACTCGGCAAAGGACTTCAGGAAGTTCTTCCGGGACTCTTTTCCTGAGCCTGATGCCGATGTTGAATTCCCGCAGTCATGGCAGATAGAGACTGTCAAGCGAATAGCGAAGGTTCGATTGGGTCTGAATCCATATCAGCCTGTAATTTCTTATTCCGGTCGCCTGGTAGAGGAGAAAGCGGGTCGAAAGCGTGCGTTTACTGATGAGAACATCGAGGAACTGGTAAAAGCTGGTGCACAGGTGGTCATCTTTGGTAATGTCCAGCAGGGAGAGGATAGTAAAAGATTGTATGAAGGTTTAAGAGAGCTTCAAGAGCGGCTGGAAAAGAAGAAGGAGTATCCAGGAAAGTTAATCCTGGTCAATAAGTTCACAATAGAGGAGCAGATAGCACTTTTAGCTGCTACTGACATTCAGGTTCTGGATTCAGACAGAGGAACCGAGGCGGCAGGGTATACCGAGGCAGATGTCTCTGCTAACGCGGGGCTTGTTCTCGGTCCACCATATAAAGAAGGTATCATACAGGCTCAGGGAGAGATGCTCAATTTCGCTGTCCCGGGCGAGGGCAACACAGTAATACCGGCGAATCCAAAGGCTGAGAGCTATCTCGCAGTATTTAAGAGGTTGATAGAGATGAATACATCTGATTTAGCCAGATATCAGGCTACTTCTGTTCGTCTCAGTCGCATTCTGGAAGCGGAGCTGACTGCTGCTGAGTACCTGAGGCAGTGGGACGAAGCACTCAAACGCGAAGGAGCCATCTCGGTCGAGGATACACGCGCTATTGATGATGTGGAGATTATCAAGCAAGGAGACAGTTTCCAGGTGACAGCACTGGTAAGTTTGAGTGAGGGTGTACCACTGGAAGACGTACTTGTGCAGGTCTGGACGAACGCGACGAAAAGCGGTAAATGGGCACCGAAGGATATGCATCTCGAAGAGCGGGAGGGTGATAAGTATATTTACAGGTGCCGGATAAAACCGCCAGGAGCTGGTGTGTTCGAATATACCCTCAGAGCTTCTCCTGATTTCGGTAAGAGCTGGCAGTGGGCAGGAAAACCCGGTGAGAATCGTCAGATAAAAGTTACCTGAGAGAGTAAGAGAGAGGCGAAAAAGGCGACTTTTATATAGGATATACTCAAAAGATTCAGATGAGAAGATGAAGCGGGAATTCGTACCACGGCTGATATCATGGAATATGACCTTCCGGTGTAATCTCCATTGTCCGCATTGCTACATAGATGCACGTGAGAGAGCAGCGAGAGACGAATTGAGCACAGAAGAAGGGAAAAAGCTCATTGACCAGATCGTGGAAGTGAGCAAACCGATCCTCATACTGAGTGGTGGTGAACCGTTACTCAGAGATGATGTCTTTGAACTCGCACGGTATGCATCCAAGAAGGGTTTAATCGTTGCTATGGGCACTAATGGCACTTTGATTACCGATTCCGTTGCTGCCGAACTGAGAGCGAGTGGGGTAAAAGCAGTGGCTATCAGCATTGATTCCGCTGTTCCAGAGCGCCATGACGCGTTCAGGGGCTTAAATGGCGCCTGGAAACGGGCATTGGATGGTATCGCAGCATGTAGAGCACATGGCATATCCGTGCAGGTGAACACCACGGTAACACAGCAGAACTATGATGAGATTGAAGATATAATGGCATTGGCGGTGAAGGAGGGTGCAACTGCATTCCATCTCTTTTTCCTCGTCCCCACTGGCAGAGGGGTCGAGATAAAGGATATATCACCAGAGATGTATGAGCGAATGATAGAGCGTGTGCTGGACATTATAGCAGATGCGAAATACAAACTGGATGTCCGACCGGTATGCGCACCACAATTTATGCGAATCGCAAAACAAAAAGGATTGGACGTGCGCAGATGGACTCGTGGCTGCATCGCTGGTCTATACTACTGCCGCATATATCCAACCGGAGAAGTCACCCCGTGTCCATATCTGCCTTTAAAACTGGGCAACATCCGCGATACGAGGTTTAAAGATGTGTGGTTCAACTCGCCGGTACTCAACGAGCTTCGCGATTTCGACCGGCTGGGTGGCAAGTGTGGTATATGTGAATATCGCACTATCTGTGGTGGATGTCGCGCACGAGCTTATGGCTTAACGGGTTTTATGGACTTCTGTGGCGGACTGCACGAGCCGGAGGAGCAAAAAGGCGATTATTTAGCTGAAGAGCCGTGGTGTCCATATATTCCAGGGGGTGATAAAGCAATTGAAGCCGGAACTGGACAGTAAGGATAAAGAATTGCTACAACTGATGCAGGACGAGTTCCCCTTAGAGAGCCATCCATACGCAGTGCTGGCTAACAAACTCGGGCTAACTGAGGATGAGGTGTTTGCGAGGGTGAAGAGGCTCTATGCTGAGGGCGTCATTCGTAAACTGCGCACCATTCTCGATGCCCAGAAACTCGGTACTTGCTCCTCAACCCTGATTGCTATGAAAGTGCCTGAGGATAAGATGAAACATGTCGTTGGTATTGTCAATGAATATATGAGTGTAACACACAATTATCGCCGTGAACATGATTATAATCTCTGGTTTACCGTCACGGCATGTGGTGATAAGAACCTGCGAGCCACTGTGGAGGAGATAAAGAGTAGGGCGGGAATACCCGATTCTGATGTTCTTGACCTCCCTACCACTCGCGTATTCAAGATTGATGTCAGATTTAAATTCACAGATACAGATACAGACACGGATACAGATACGGATACAGGTGAAGAGGGGGTGTTGCAGGTTGCAGATAGTGGATGATAACGACCAGGCAATTCTACGTATAACGCAGGATGGGATACCACTGGATAAGGAGCCGTTCAAAGTGATTGCCAACCAGATAGGGCTAACAGAGGAGGAGGTAATAGCCCGGTTGAAGAGGTTGAAGAGTACTGGGGTGATTAAGCGGCTTGGCATCTCTGTAAATCAGCGCAAAGTAGGAATAGTGGCAAATGCGGTGGTGGCATGGAAGGTACCGGAACAGCTCGTGGAACGTATAGGGAATATATTATCATCTTATAAGGAAGTGACTCACTGCTATGAACGGGTGGTCATCCCGGGTAAATGGGAACATAACCTCTTTACGGTCGTTCATGGCTATAATCGGGAGTCAGTAGAGCGATTTGCGAAGCGAATGTCTGATGTTATCGGGATCAAAGATTATATAATTATGTTCAGCAATGAACAGTTCAAGAGAACCAGTGTTAAGCATCCCTTATGATGGCAATGCGAATTTCTGCGATTGTGTGCGTCTCGGCTGCGGGTTGGTAACCTGACGCAACGCCTTGCACCTTGCGTATCGGTATCCCGCTATACCATAACTGTATCCTCATCAGAATATGGAGGAGCACAGAGACATAAAAACCTCACTTTCTCGTTTTTACCTGAGTAAATCCTGTGCTTCTTTTTGGAAGGGATGAACACAGCATCCCCTTCTGAAACCTCTCTCCTCTCACCTTCTATCTCCATTACTCCTCTCCCCTCCAGAATATAATATATCTCATCGGAAGTTTTATGGAAATGGAGTTTTGTTTCTTCGTGGACAGTAGCTTCTGCCAGACTCATCCTTTCGCTTTCTGATTTCAAAAGCTCCCTTATCTCAGAACCATCTTTCGCCTCGAAAGGTATTTTTTGCTCTCTTCTCACTATTTTCATTTCCTTTCCTCCCTCCACTTTATTTTATTATAATAGCAATAGTACATTACATATCCTATAGGAGGATGATTGTTTTATTTAATGCAGATGCAACTGCGGAAGAATATGAATAAGGATAAGGATAAGGTGGGCGTAATTGGTGGCACGAACCTATTTGATACCGGGCTAATGGCTGGTTGCAGAGAGGAGGAGCTAAAGACGAAGTATGGTGATGTTCACCTGTTTGTCAGTCCCGAATTCGTATTCATTCCCAGACACGGCAGATACAGGAACATACCACCGCACAGGATAAACCACAGAGCGAACATAATGGCGTTCAAGATGCTTGGCATTGATAGAGTCATAGGTGTGACTTCGGTGGGCAGTTTGAAGAAGGAGATAAAACCCGGCTCGCTACTCGTGCCCCACGATTACATCAGCCTGTGTAATATACCCACCTTCTTCGATGATGAGATTGTGCATATTACACCCGGCTTAGATAGTGATTTGAGAATCGAGCTGATAGAAGCGGCGAAAGCGGAGGGCATACCCGTGATTGATGGCGGCATCTATTTCCAGAGTGTAGGACCGCGACTGGAGACGAAGGCGGAGATAAATTTCATAAGAGATTATGCAGATGTGGTTGGCATGAGTATGGGTGCAGAGGCGACACTGGCGAAGGAATTGGGGCTGAGATATGCGAATTTGAGCTCGGTTGATAATTATGCACATGGTATAGCCGAAGAGGAGCTGAGCTACCAGAGGATAGTAGAGGCTGCTACTAAGATGCGAGAAAATATAGAGAGGGTGCTATTGCGAGTGTTTAGAGATGGCGAGAATAGCGGGGGTTTTTAACCACGTTAATGCACTGAAGGTAGCAATCAGTGGTTTTGAGGCGCTGAAGACGGAGACAACGAGAAAGACGAATACGAAGAACCTCAACATCGGATTGAAGAATGCGGTATGTGATGAGGGCTTAAGGAACTGTATCGCCACCACAGGAGAGTTGAAGAAGAACAGACTCAGGCTCGTGGCAGATGTAGAGCTATACAATAAAAAGGGTGAGAGCAGTTATGACTCACTTTTACACTACCTCGAGAGGAGAGCCGATCTTGAGGGTGTAGAGATAGAGAAGAGCCTGGACGGTGTTTTTGCTTTTGCTCTGTGGCGAGTAGAAGATGATGAGGTACTCATAGCCCGTGACATACTGGGCATAAAACCGCTATGGTTCGTTCATGCAGATGGATTCGCATTTGCATCAGAGCGGAAGATGCTGGAAGCGATGGGTTTCCCACATGCTGTCCCGCTTGAGCCAAGAACGGTATTGCGGTATGATATAAGGGGAGACAGGTTAAAGTTTGAGCACCGGGCTTTCTTCTCTACCAAGCCGGAGCTGAGAGGTGATGTAGCGATGCTGAGGTCTAAACTACTGGAACTGATACGTGCGAGCATAAGGAGGAGGATACCGGCGGGCGAGAAGTTTGGCATACTCTTCTCCGGTGGGCTGGATTCCACACTCATCGCATATCTGTGCAAGGATTCAGGTGCCGATTTCAACTGTTATACCGTTGCGGTAGAAGAGCCGGGGATGAAGGTGGCTGAGGATTTAGAGTTTGCGAGGCGTGTAGCAGCACGTCATGGCTTCGAACTGAGGATAAAGAGGTTACGGATAGAAGAGCTGGAGAGGTATCTCAAAGAAGTGATACCGTGTATCGAGGATACGGATGTTGTGAAGGCGAGTGTGGCATTGCCATTATATGTGGCATGTGAATTTGCTATGGAAGATGGTATAAAGACCGTTCTCTATGGTCTGGGCACGGAGGAGCTATTCGCCGGTTATGAGCGGCATAAACGTGTGAAATTGGAAGAAGTGGGTGAAGAATGCCTGGCTGGACTCATGGGTGCGTATGAGCGCGACCTCTATCGCGACGACGTAATAGCCAATCATTGCGGGATTTCATTACGTGCGCCGTTTCTGGCACCCGAACTCGTGGAGTTCGGATTGAGAATACCGCCGGTATTGAAATTGCACAACGGTGAGGATAAGTTGATTTTACGAGAGATAGCGCGGCGAGAGCTCGGTTTAGCGGAGGTAGCGAGCAGGAAGAAAAGGGCAATTCAATACGGCTCGAATTTCCTCAAAGCAATGGATAAGCTGAGAGCGAGAAAAGGATACCGGTATAAGCGAGACTACATAAGGACTTTCTATCCCGCACGGAACATCAAACTTGCTTGTATCTTCAATTCCGGAATTGAGAGCATATATGCATTATGGTTAATGCGGAAGGCGGGCTATCAGGTAGATTGTTTAATCGTCTCTGATTCAACCTCTGCCTCTGCCTTTACATCCTATATGCCTGAGGTTGCGGAACAGCAGGCAAAGGCTCTTGGTTTACCACTGATAAAGGAGCCTGAACGTGGTAATCTCAGTGCTGCTTTGAGAGAAGCAAAGGCGAAGTATCAGATAGGAGGTATTATCACAGATATTAGAGATGATGAAGCCGCTAAGGATAGAATAGAACGCACTGCGGCGGAAGAGGGTCTGGCGGTATTATCACCATTGTGGCATATCAACTATGAGACAGAACTGCGGCTTGCTCTCAGTTCGTTTGAGGTGATTCTATCTGCGGTACCGGGTGAGCACAGGGCATGGCTTGGCAAGCGGATAACTTCCGGTGATAGTGATATTGAGTGGCTGGAGAAGCATAGGGGCGAGTATCAAACCTTAGTGCTGAACGGTCCGATGTTCAGTGGTAGAATAGAGATAGTAGCGAGAGAAGAGGAGGTTATTGATGCTGATACCGCGACGGCGCAATTGCGGTTGCGATTGGTAGTGAAGGAATGAAGGAATAAAGGAAGCGAAGACAGAGATATGTTCTGGCTCATCTTTGCACTCCTGACTGCGCTATTTGAATCCCTGAAGGATGTATTCAGCAAGAAATGTTTAAGCGAGAGCGAAAGCGATGAGTACGTGCTGGCATGGGCATTACCCGCTTTTGCACTACCTTTTCTACTACCGGCTCTATTATTCACCGGTATTCCCGCACTGGGCACGCGATTCTGGCTGGCGCTGTTCTCAGGCTCAACTCTGTATGTAGTAACGCTAATCATGTATATGCGAGCGATAAAAATCTCTGAGCTCTCTATTACTGTGCCTATGCTCACATTTACACCACTGTTCATGCTCGTGACATCGCCATTAATGGTGGGTGAATTTCCAAACGTGGGTGGTATCATCGGTATTCTCATGATTGTCGGGGGCTCATACCTGTTAAATGTGAGTGAGAAGGTACACGGGTATTTTGCACCATTCAAAGCGCTTGTGAGTGATAAAGGTGCGAGGTTGATGCTTTTAGTTGCGTTTATATGGAGTATAACATCCAATATAGACAAGATAGGGTTGTTGAACTCCTCGCCGTTGTTCTGGGTCATCGCTGTTGACTCGGTAGCCGCGTTACTGCTATTACCACTGGTCATAGCGATGGCGAGAAAGGAGCAGATTAGCATGAATGGACAGGGTTTATTGAAAGTAGGGCTATTTGGGGGTTTGACTTCCATCTCGCAGATGACCGCTATCTCACTCACGCTCGTTGCATACGTGATTGCAGTGAAGCGAACAAGTGCGATAATGGGTGTTATCTTCGGCTATTCGATATTTAAGGAATCGCGTATAAAGGAACGGTTGTGTGGTGTCGCAGTAATGATTATGGGTGTTTTATTCATTACACTTAACCCCCTCCATTAACCATTCACAAAAGATTATCATAGCGACACCGTTGATACCGGAAGAAGGGGACCCCAGATGGGATTTTGTGAGAAACGTGCTAAGGGTATTCGAGAAGAGAAAGATGAGGAAAATAGTGTCTAAACATGGAGTAAAGCCGCTAAGTGAAGCTATAACGATGCTGAAAGTCGTGATACTTGCAATGTGCTTTGAAACTGATATAACCTTTGTAATAAGCGAATTAAAGGCTAAAGCGTCGTTAAGGGAGTTTACAGGCGTGCACGATGTTCCTGATGCTAAAGAAGTTTACAGGCTTCTAAGCAGGTTTACAGTCGATCAGTTTGTGGATATGGTGTTGAGAATCGTAAACGCCGTTTGTGGAAAGCGAAAAAGAGGAAAAACGATAATAATTGGAGATACCACCAATTTGACGGTGGATCTTAACTGGTTCAGAAAGAAGTACAAGAGGGAAGATTTAAAAGATAAGGACTATAAATGGGCTTATTCCAGGTCCAGAGGCTATTATATCGGTATGAAACTTGTTTTAGCCATAGAATACCCCTCTTTAAAGC
>Ga0190306_1000149_pt1 | contig 26901 bp, 30 predicted proteins | sample 48700734_MG_FD_161657 | JGI IMG/M metagenome (GOLD analysis project Ga0190306, IMG submission 161657) | Hydrothermal vent sediment bacterial communities from Southern Trench, Guaymas Basin, Mexico - 4870-07-3-4_MG | ecosystem: Environmental > Aquatic > Marine > Hydrothermal vents > Sediment ... | reverse complement strand
CCACGTGCAAGTTCGTCAATGGCGAGCTTATGGAAAAGCAGCCTTGCCCGGCATTAAAGCCCGGCGAGAGCTACACCAGTTCCTTCATGCCTGAGGAATGCCCGTGCGGCGCTAAGCTGAACGTAACGGTATGCGCAGACTGCGGTAATGAAGTCGAGGAGAGCAACGAGACGAACAATTGCGAAGTGAATATCGTGGAATGCCCGCCAGGCGTTCCAAGTATAGAAGTAGAGAAGACCGTGTGGGACCAGGTGGTAGAAGAATGGGTGGATGAGCTCACTGCTCCTGTTGGTGAAACTGTGACATTCAACTCCACCGTGCATAACAACGGTGAATGCTGTAACCTGACTAATATAACCGTGACAGATACACTATCTAACAGTTTTGAATTCGTTAATGCCACACCAGAGCCTGACGCAGTATCAGAAACCTCAAAAGGAACCGTATTAACCTGGTATATCCCCGGATCACTTGCACCATGCGAATCGCTGACCTTCCTGATAAACGCCTCACTGATTGAAACCGGAGATGATACGAATGTACAGAACGCAACCGGATGGTGCAAAGATACCATGGTTACTGCTAATGATACAGCTATTGTCCATTCGGTACGCCCAGAAGGAGGGATTGGTATTGCAGTTCTACCGAGGTTCAACACAGTTCGTCCTGGTGAGAGCGTGAATCTCAGTATAAAGGTGGTGAATATGGAGAACTTCGGCGACGTCTTCCTCGTTCGTTTAACAAATAAGAGCATACCCGCAGGCTGGCGTGCAGACCTGAGCTGGTTCAACTGGACTTCCACTCTCGTTCGTGTACCGGCAGGAGGAGAAGCGGTGATACCACTCAGAGCAGATATACCAGGCGATGCACCCAAGGGCTACAAGGCGTTCCGGGCGGTTGCGAGTTCAACGAAGTGGACTCCCTCTGCATTTGACACCGGTGTCTTCCATATATTGTAAAAATATATAAAAAGAGACTGAGCCAGCGATATAGAACATACAATCGCTGGCTTTTTATATTTTTACTGTATGAAATGCAGATAAAGATAGTGTGGTGTGTCGGTGTCCCTCATATGTATACATTATACATGGAGAAGATCCATGGAGGGGCTGAGCGAAGATAGCGCACAAAAAGATGTATAAAATAACAGGAGGTGAAGAGAGAAAAAGATGATAAAGAAGAGATTAGAAGTGGTAGGCTTTGTCTTCATGGCACTTGCAGCGCTTGCAGTTCTAAGTGCGACAATTTCTGCAGTGCAAGGACCCCAACCGATGGGCTTTTCGATAAATGTGACACCGATAAATGATACAGTGCCACCGGGTGGAATAGCAACTTACAACGTGAGTGTCACAAGTGAAACCGATGTAACAGAGTATGTGAATTTCACAATCGAGCCAGAACGTCCAGGCTGGACATACACGTTCAACCCCGAGGGCTTTTTCCTTGAGCCTGGTGAGACGAACTATTCCATATTGAGCATGGCAGTGCCTGGTTTTGCATCTGATGGCGATTATTACCACAATGTCACCGCGGATGGCTATGGCTGGATGGATGGTATACTGTTCCTCTTCGAGAACGCCACATACCGTAACGTCAGGACAACAGTCAGAACGTCTATGGTGCCCACTTACGCAACTGTTATATATGTGAACAAACCGCCGGAGGTGCTATACAAATGGGAGAAGCCCGATGATACACCTGGTGATGGCTATACGAATGTGTATCCCATACCAGGCGAGAACCTGATAGTGAACAAGTATGTGGTTGTTAACGATCCGAACGGCAAAAACGATATCCGCAGTGTGGTTGTTAGAACTTTCTACCCGCTTGATAACGGGAGTGCGTGTGGATGCATACCCTGTAACGAATCAAACTGCTGTGAACCCGGTGCCGGTGCCTGCGTTTTGAAGGAGATGTCAGTTGCGACGCCTTTGTCGTCACCTGAAGCATGTGAAGCCGCGACGCGAGATGCATACAAGGAAGGGCTACTCACAAAGGAGCAGATGGATGAGATAAATGCATTGATTGCTGATGGAACCGCATGGATATACATAGAGAACAATACATTCAATTGCTCTGACCCCGCAGGTAATTACACCGTCTGTGTCCAGGCATTTGACAATGAGAGCGTGTACGATTGCCTGGCGAACACCTTTGAGTATGTGTCGGTGGTTGCACTGAGGATAGATTTCAATGCGGTGAATTATGGCGACATCAAACCGAACGAGACAAGCTGGGTGAGCCCAGGAACAGTGAATAACGATGGTAACGACCCGATGGACATCGTAATAGAGGCATGGAACATGACTTCATCAGGCGGCGACGTTATACCCGCATCCCAATTGGACGCTGCAATTCTTGTTCAACCGCCGGTTGAGCACTGGCTTGCACTGCCACCGGGCGTAGATTTCGATGTGGATATACCCGGGTGTGGCTCTGTACCGATAAACTTCTCGCTGCATGTGCCGCTTGGAACGCCACCTGGTGACTATTCAGGGTACATACGACTGACAGGTAAGCACGGATAAGTAAAAAATAAATAAAGAACCTTTAGGGGTTGTTTTTTTCTTTTTTTCTTTTCTGTTTGGGATGGCGTAGAGTTAGAGTTTACTCTTTCCTGTTGTTCAAGGAAGTGAAAAAAATTAGCCCGACTGATTAGCCGAGCCATGACTGCGCGCTTTTACCTGAATTTCCCGGTGTCAACCCATTCTAAGCGTAGAAGCACCCAGAAATCGCGTGCCGATCCTTTTAATACATATTCTATTAATTCGATCAGTAAGAGTGGAAAATCCTTTTACATTTATATAATTAACCCTGAGCAATATTGCTGAGAGATAAAAATAAGGGATAATAATTGTAAATATAAATAAAAAGCCATGCTGAAAACAGCAAATGGATATAGGTATAGGTATGTCCCCTTTATTACGCTATCACTAACAGAGCCGGAGACATGTATTTGGATCACGCTCTCAGATTGCAACTTCAAATGTAAGGGCTGTTTTAGCATTGCTCGTGACGCGGTAGGCGAGCCAATGACCGTTGACGAATTAATAAACTGGGTGGAGGAATCGAATCGTGCTTACAACGGCGATACGCTACTGGAAGAGGCTGTAATTACAGGAGGCGAACCAACTCTGGACAGGGGCTTTTTGGCGGACCTCGTGCTAAAACTCAAAATGCATACGGGGGTGAAACACATTACGTTATCCACGAATGGCTATTTATTGGACCGCGAATACGTGATGGAATTGAAGGACAGCGGTCTTGATGCAGTTAAGCTTGACATAAAAGCATACAATGAGTCAATCCACAGGTGGTACACAGGCATGTCCAATCGCCCGGTTCTTGAGGCAGCAAGATACCTCAGTGAAAGCAAACTCGATTTCAGAGTAGAAACGGTCTTGATGCCAGGGATAGTGGATGTGGAAGAGATCGAGCGAATAGCTTTCTTTTTAGCCCGGATTGACCCTGAGCTCAAATATAAAATCGTAAGCTTCGCACCTGGAGAAGCGCGGGAGAAAGTAACAAGAAGACCGGGTGACAATGAGATTCAACTTGCGGTCGAATCGGCTTCAAAGTACCTGAGAAATGTTGCTGGTGGCAAGGCGTGTGTCCAGCAATTCGCTCCTTCGAAAAGAGAAGAGAATACGAAAAAGTGGATTAGAGTGTATCCAGACATGAAAACGGAGACAATAATTGCAAGACCGCGTAGGTGGTGGGTATAAGTCTCTTAGTGTAACAATGTAAGAGGAAGGGAAACTTGCATCAATATTTTTGATGACGGTACTCCAGGTTTTTTCGCAAGAAGCAACTCGAATGCCGATACAACCTCTGCACCTGCTCCTTCCTGATGCAGGATATACAAACAGCGGGGAATAATTGATTTTATATGAGTAAGCGACCAGACATTTAGGATATTTTGAGAATGTTCGCATAATTTATTATAATTTTGCCTAACCTGCTTTTCCGAGATAACGAAAAATGAGCTGTGCTAAACTTCTCATGGCACGTTTTCCTGAAGAAATGTATCCCTGATATAATCAAAGAAACCGACCATCTGCTTCTTACAATATCCACCCAAATTGGTATTATACCCAAAACTTGCTTCATATTCGTATATACCGCCCTTTAGCTGCCTGCTAACTTTCATCTTCATCTCCTCCAACCCCTTTCACCATCGCCTCTATCTGTGCAGATGTGAAATGCTTCTGCGTCATCGCACCTACCGGGCATTCCGCAATACACGCGCCACAGCCCTTACACAGCACCGGATTAACATACGATTTCCGCGTTCTGAGCACGATCTCCTCTAACTCTTTCTCCTCCTCTCTTAACTCTATTGCACCAAATGGGCATACTTCCTCGCACGCACCACAGCCGATGCAGAGCTCCTCGTTCACTTCCGCAATTATCGGCTCCACTTCCACATACTCGCTCGCCAGGATGTCACAGACTCGTGAAGCTGCTGCGGACGCCTGTGCCACACTGTCAGGGATATCCTTCGGCGATTGACAGCATCCAGCGAGGAAAATGCCATCAGTGAGCGTATCTATGGGTCGAAGTTTGGGATGTGCCTCCATAAAGAATTTATCACCGCTTTGTGTTATCTTTAGCTTCTTTGCAAGCTCAAGGACATCGGTTCGGGGAACAATACCGGTTGCAAGCACGACGAGGTCCGCCTCCTTCTCCACCAGCCGCCCTTCACATAGCGCCTTCACCTTCAACTTGCCGTTCTCCTTCTCAACTTTTATCCCCTCTCTCAGCTCTCTCCTTATATAATTCACACCTTCAGCCTTCACACGCTGGTAAAACTCCTCGTAACCCTTACCAAATGCTCTCACATCCGTATAGAACACCGTTACATTGGCATCGGGAATATGTTCCTTCACCAAATGCGCCTGCTTCGCTATATACATGCAGCACACACGCGAACAATACTCATTTCCTTTTCCACCTTCTACTTCTTTCTCCCTCGACCCCACACAACTAATAAAAACCACTTCCTTCGGCTCTTTCCCGTTTATTTCTATCTTGCCGCCGGTGGGACCTGAAGCGTTACAGAGCCTCTCAAATTCCAGGCCCGTTATCACCTCATCATATTCATACCCGTAATTCGGCTCCACAACAGGATTGAATAAGTCATAACCCGTTGCTACTATTATCGCACCCACTTCTATCTCCATCATCACTTCTCTCATATCATGCATTATCGCATCAGCCTCGCATACACGCTCACAGAGCCTGCAATCGGCACAGATTCCGCATTTCAGGCATCTATTCGCCTCTTCTATCGCTTCATCGTGATTAAATCCAACCTCAACCTCATCAAAGCTGTGTATCCTCTCCTGCACCGGTAGCTTTCGCTGTTTCTTACGGCTTTTTGGCTCTATTGCACCCTTAAGCCGCGCTTTTACCTCCTCTATTCCTACCTCCTCCCTTATTTCCTCCTCCCTGGCTGGTAAGCCTCGCAGATAGCAATCAATAGCCTCTGCAACTCTCTTACCCCCTGCTATCGCTTCTATCACCGTTGCCGGTCCTGTTACTGCATCGCCACAGGCAAATATGCCCTCCTTACTCGTGCGCCCAAACCGATCTGCTCTGATCCTCCCGCCCTCTGTATCTATACCACTGCCCTCCAGGAATTCAAGCCCTGATTGCTGCCCTATCGCCACTATTACTGTATCCACATCAAGAATGAACTCCGAACCCTCAACAGGTATCGGTCTTCTTCTGCCTGATTCATCTGGCTCGCCCAGCTTCATCCTTAGGCATTCCAGCGCCTCCACTCGCTCACTACCAATTATCCTGCTCGGTGATGCTAAATATAAGAGTTGCACACCCTCATCCTCGGCGTCTTGCAGCTCATCTTCACGTGCCGGCATCTCTTCACGTGTTCGTCTGTATACTATTGTCACTTCAGCACCCAGCCGTAGAGCGCATCTCGCAGCATCTACTGCCACATCTCCACCCCCTATCACCGCCACTTTATGTCCTATCTCCACATCCCTCGTACCCGCTTTATCCAGCCTGAAATTCAATTCCCGGAGGAAATCAACGCCATGAACCACTCCTTTCAGTTCTTCGCCCTCAATACCGAGTCTCCTGCTCTTATCTGCACCAACAGAGATACAAATGGCGTCGTATTCTTCCATGAGTCTCGTAAAAGCGTTTTTATCTATCGCCTTTCCCGTCTCTATCTCCATTCTCCCACTGCATTTACGCTTGATATACTCTATATCCTTTCTTAATACTGCACGTGGTAGCCTGTAATGCGGTATTCCTGCTGTGAGCATACCGCCCGCGACCGGCAACTTCTCAAATATCCGCACTTTATAACCCGCTCTCGCAAGGTAATAGCCTGCCGTGAGACCCGCGGGACCTGCCCCGATAATCGCTATCTTCTCACTCCGCTCCTCCACCTCCACACCGGCTGATGCATCTATATATTCTGTATCAGCTATATTGTCGGTTGCGAACCTTTTCAATGCCTTTATCGCTACGGGCTCGTCAATTGCAGCGCGATTACAGACAGATTCGCATGGATGTGTGCATACATGCCCACAAACTGCGGGTAGAGGATTCGTATCCCTTATCAAATCCACCGCTTCCTTGTATCTCCCCTGGGCGATCAATGCGATATAGCCCTGCACATTCACACCCGCGGGACAGCCCAATCGGCATGGTGGCGTACCTTCTATCTTGTCTATTGTATACACCAATGGGATAGCCTGTGGGAATGGGATATACAACGCACCCCTCTTCGTGAGTCCCAGTTCGAAATCGTTCGGTATAACATCCTTCACCGGACATACCTTTGCACATTCACCGCAGCCTGTACATTTACTCTCATCAATGTAGCGTGGCTTCTTCCTTATACACACTCTGAAATTGCCCACATAGCCCTCAACACTCTCCACCTCCGCATAGGTGATGAGTTTTATCTTTTCATGGCGTGCCACATCCACCATCTTCGGTGTGAGTATGCAGGCGGAGCAATCGAGGGTGGGGAAGGTCTTGTCCAGTTGAGCCATGTGTCCACCGATAGAAGGCTCTCGCTCCACCAAATACACCTCGAATCCCGCATCTGCTATGTCCAGTGCACATTGTATACCCGCAATCCCACCGCCTATTACCAGTGCAGAAGGTGTTACACCCGCCCGCATGGGCTCCAGGGGCTGTAATAATGATGCCTTCGCAACTGCACTCGCAACCAGCTCCTTCGCCTTCTCCGTCGCCTTTTCACGGTCAGTATGAACCCAGCTGCACTGCTCCCTTATATTCGCCATCTCCATGCAATAGCCATTCAAGCCCGCTTCCTCACATGCATGCCTGAATGTTACTTCATGCATCCGCGGTGAGCAGGAAGCAACGACCACACGGTCAAGTTTCTCAGTCCGAATATCATTCTTTATCAAGTCCTGACCGGGGTCTGAGCACATATAAACATAATCGCGTGCAATAGCGACATCGGGCAGGGTCTTTGCAAACTCCGCCACCTCCTTCACATCTACCGTTGCCGCTATATTCGTCCCACAATGACAGACATAGACTCCGATTTTCATGTTTTAATGCCTCAGTGAAAATCAATAGATTATAGGTTCTGGAGTTATATCCTCATCCGGCGGCTCTATCAATTCCTTCTTCAGCGGGTGAGGCAGCGAAAAGCCAATATCTGAGCAGTAATCCATCTTCACACAGCCAAATTTCCTTATCACTTCTTCCTGCGTTCTGATTCTTCTCGTTAGGAATAATTGCCACGATTCCTACGCTCATTTTCCATCCTCTATAATCTTACTTTAACGAAGTGCGAGTGAAGACAGGAATTCCGTGGAATGCCGCCTCCTCTTTCGCATCAGGCTCAACGAAGGGAGAGATGATAGCGAGCTTTGGCTTCACGCCCTTCACTTTCTCGTATAATATCCCCTCCTTGAACAGCTTGGAGACATCGCTTTTATGTATGCTCGACTTTATCTCAATGAGTATATGCTCGCCATCTTTTACAATCAAGTCAACTTCGACTTTTGATGGGTGCCCGAAGACGATGCCTTCCTCATCATCAGTAATCCATCTTTCCACCTCGCCACCGAAATACTGCTCGACAATGCTTTTCATACCCTCTCTGAAAGCTTGCTCGCTGAAAATACCCCATCTCGAACCCAAAGCCTCTATCTTCAGGTCTAACCCATTTAACATTCGGGCATGCTCTTCAAAGCGCCGGTCGTGCTCCTCCAGCCTGCCAAGAATCTCATTGAACTTACGGTCGTGCTCCTCAAAGCGCCTACTATGTTCCGCAAGCGTTGCCAGGATCTCGTCGAATTTGCGGTCATGCTCCTCCAGCCTGCCAAGAATCTCGTCGAATTTGCGGTCGTGCTCCTCAAAGCGCCTACTATGTTCCGCAAGCGTTGCCAGGATCTCGTCGAATTTGCGGTCGTGCTCCTCAAAGCGCCTACTATGTTCCGCAAGCGTTGCCAGGATCTCGTCGAACTTGCGGTCGTGCTCCTCCAGCCTCTCAAGAACCTCTCTAAAGCCGACAAGCCCGGCTACGCTCAGCCTGAACTCACGGTCTTCCTCAAGTAACCTGAGAATTCTGCTCTTCAATTCTGCTTCCGCTTCTGCCATCTCCTTATCTGTGTTTCGTATTTTGTTTTGCAGGTATTTAGTTTTTAATTACCACATGCTCTCCAGCAGCTTCATTGCATCTTCAAGCCCCATTTCGCGCGGATTGCGCTTCAGATAGCCTTTCTCCTTCTCTACATCCTCCGCAAGCTCCGGCAAGTCCTCCTTCGGGACGCCCAGCTCCGACAATCGGGCTGGTAACTCCAACCGCTCTATCATGCTTCTCACACGTGCTATCGCCTCTGATGCCGCTTCTTCCGCAGATTCTATCCTCTCACCCACCAGCGCTGTCGCTATCTCCTTCATCCTCGCTCCCACCGCTGGTGCACTGGCATTGTATTCCATAATGTAGGGCAGAGTGAGTGCAGCGGAAACGCCATGTGGCACTTTATATCTCGCACCAAATGCGTGTGCTATTGCATGTCCCGCGATAACGCCCGCATTACCAAATGCTATACCCGCCAGCATCGCAGCTAATGACATCTCCATACGGGCATTGAGGTTATCACCGTGTGAGAACGCCTCCTCTAAGTTATTACTGATCTTCCTCATCGCTTCCAGTGCAAACGAATCGGTCAGTGGATTCGCACCAAGCGATAGAAAAGCTTCTATCGCATGACTCAACGCATCCATGCCCGTAAAAGCCGTTACACGTGGCGGCATCGTGGCTGTGAACGTGGCATCAATAAATACGACATCGGCGAGGTTATAAGAACTCGCTATCGCCTTCTTCTTGCCTTCTACAATCACCAATGCAAACGGAGTAGCTTCAGAACCTGTACCCGCAGTAGTTGGGATTAGAATCTTGGGGGCACTCGGATTTTTAATCTTGTTGGCACCCAGGAATGCACTTGCTTCCTGTTCCGGATTGGCTGCGGCTGCTGATGCCACTTTCGCCATGTCCAGCACGCTTCCGCCACCTATGCCCACAACCATGTCGTAATTATTCTTTGAAGCTCTTACAACCTCATCAGCAATCGCCAGTGTGGGCTCAGACTCAACTTTATCGAAGACATCTACTTCTTCCAATACCTCCCTCAATGGCTTCTCCACCTTATCACACAGACCCTTCTTCTCCATCGTCTCATCAGTAACGATGAGCGCTCTCTTTCCACCCAGCAACTTCGCCTCCCCACCTATCTTATCCGCTATCTCACTACCAAAGACCACTTGCTTTGGTAGTTGAATCGCATAATACATCTGCATAATCCATCACCATTAGAATTATACGAGTTGATGTTATATATAAACAGATAAGAGTGATAACAGTGCAGTGCCAAAACCCCAGGCGAACTTCATTTCCGATTTTAACATTTATCAACAACTATTTATATTGCAACGTTTGATGAATATAGGTGGTGTAAAATGCTAAAAGACCTCATAACCTCGATGCGCCCGAAACAATGGTATAAGAACCTGATTCTATTTGTCGGCATCGTATTCTCTATGAATCTTCTGAATGTCCAGATGTGGCTCAATCCTCTCTTCCAGCGCTTTCAACACCTCCAAGTAGTTATCCAGTGCCTCTCTTCTCACTTGCCGGAGTTTCACTCTCCTCAGGAACTCCATCCCTCTCTTCCCAAATAGGTCACTGAATTCCGATGTCTGAATCCCCTCTATCGCCAGCAATGCGTGCACTCTGTTCTTTATTGAAGTCCTTAAGCGAACAAGACTCGCATGATGCCGAATCATAACTCTCTGGTCCCTTATCTCTTTACCTGGAACATAGCTCTCCGGCAAGTAATCCATCCTCAATAATTGCGCTAGCACCCTGGCATCCACCTTGTCTGTCTTCACATGCTTCTTCGCAAATGGCTTGACATAAACCGGATGTGCCAAATGCACCTCTATCCCCCCTTCATCCAAATATTCATACGCAAAAATACCCGAAGTCGATGCCTCGATCGCTACTTTTGCGCCTTCAGGCAGCTCATTCGCAAATTCGTCCAAACCTTCGCATGTCGTTGGAAATCTACCTTTCTTCACTTCTGTTCCCTCGCCGTCTACCATCGAATAGTAGCTCAACTTTTTATGCACATCCAATCCTATATACATATGCACCTCCTTCTTCCCTATTTATAAGGAGGTGTTTTTCATGTAGTCATTTTCAGTATTTATTTTTCCTGCACTATTCAAACGTGTCGGATATGACACATCTTCTATCCTAACGACTTTCATGCCTTCTTTTATTGCGCCTCTTTTAATTGGACGCAATACAGCAATCATTCTAGGATTGGTGTTTGCTTTATTGTTATCATTAGTTTTAAGTTTTACTAATTTTTATGATTTCAGCTTCTTATTTTAAAAAGTTTCAGCATTTATGTGATTTAATCATCCTAATAGGTATAGGTTGCTTAATAGCTGCACCATTATCAACACTTGCTGTCATTCTCAATCAGCATTTTTCAGCGGTTACTGGAACGGGGGCGAGTTATTTAGTACCAAGTCATTTATTGGCGATAGGCGCAATATCAGTGGCACCTATCTTCTATTTCCTATTTGCATTTATTTGGAGAAAGAATCTATTGAAAATAACGCCGAAATTTATATATTCGATTTTAATCATATATTTTGTACTAAACTTTACAGTGATTGGAACAGGATTAACAAACCCAACATTCACAATCGTCGAAAATTCAAGAGATTTGCAGAATTATATCGGAAAGGGAGACGTTATTATAGGTCCATTGGGCCATGAACTATCCTTTGAAAATGAGGCGTTTCCTTTATGGTATATCCCTCACAGCGAGTCATTGGGAAAATTAAATCAAAACGTTTCTAAATATAAGCCAAAATTCTTGTTGGTGTGTGAGGAATTTAATAGTAGACCCACCAATATGTCCGAATCATGGCCAAGATTAAATGAGTTCCCCAATACAACTTTTGTAAAAAAGATAAAATTATGCCCCTATCCATTTACAGAGCATTATAAGACCATTCTAAATTTATATAAAATTGAAGAAGAAAACTAAAGATGAAACTCGACCTGCACATCTACTCGAAATACCTCCCTTACTCAAACACCACCTCAAAACCCTTTATTCTCGTGTTATCCTTCTCTTCAATCGCTTCAACCAAATCTCTGATTTCTTCCCTCTCCAAAAACATTCTTCTTATAAAGTTCCAATGCAAGTTCAATCATCTTCATCCGCCAAAAGTCTTCTCAATTTCTCCCTCTCTTCACCGTTTTCGACGTCAAAAGCATTCAAACCCTCTTCTTTTGCCGCCCTGATAAGGCTTTTATCTGCTGCCAGGAATATTTGTGATACGCTGACGATACACGAAAAGAGCTGAAGAGCATCATCCGCAGATATGTGGTGCGCTAAAACCCGTTCTATTATCGCTTCGATGAACTCGTTAGATATTTTTACAAATGTCATGCGGTTCAAAACATCAGAAAAGAGTACAGAAATAACAAAATCTCTTTCTTCCTCGCTAATCTGCCTCTTCACAACTTTTTTATCTATTGCTGCAATCGCCTCCGCTAATGTCCAATAAGATGTGACTATCTCGTTGCCACTTTCAAAAACATCATTTACTACATCGGAGCCCACCTCCTCACAGTATCTCTTTACAAGGGCTGATGTATCCAGGTAAATTCTCATCCCTTATGCTTTCCTTTGTTCCCTCACAATCTCGGATAGCGGTACTCCTCTGGATAGTATCTTCCTAACTCTCTCCAAATCGTTAGTTTCCACCTTCCCGACTTTGATGCCCAATTTCTTTGCTATTTCTTCGATTTCGACGCCTTTAGATACATACAAACCCGATTTAACAATTTTCTCTGGAAGTTCCTTTACGGTTTCCTCTACTTTCATAACTCATTGTTTTATCTTATACGTATAAAAACATAGGTGTTTCATTCATAAATAAGCAAAAATGAAACTCGACCCGCACATCCACTCGAAATACCCCTCTACTCAAACACCGCCTCAAAACCCTTTATTCTCGTGTTATCCTTCTCTTCAATCGCTTCAACCAAATATCGCTATCAGAAACTACAATCATCCAAATACCTCTTTGATTTTCTTGTCAATCTCCGGTATCTCATCCCCTTCTATTTCCCTTTTTATTCCTCTATCTGCAAGGATCTCTTTGAACTCAATCGTTGTAAGCCCTGCGATTTCCGCGGACTTCGCCAAAGAGGCTTTTTTATTCTTGTAAAGTTCCAACGCAAGTTCAATCCTTATTTTCGGTTTGTTACGTATAACAATCCTAAACGCCTCCTCTAAAAGGTCCTCTTCACTTCTGTAATAGTAGGGGATCAACAATTTTAAACCTTCCTTTGTTAGCTCGCTCATCTCTCTCACCAATTATTCTATATGCATGATATATATAAAAACACGCCTGTTTCATAAATAAGCAAAAATGAAACTCGACCTGCACATCCACTCGAAATACTCATCTGACGGCGTTCTTGATCCTGAGAAGATTGTAAAGATCGCAGCAAAAAGGGGACTGAACGGAGTCGCAATTACCGACCACAATACGATAATAGATAATAGGCGGATTAAAAGCGAAGAACTATGAAACCGAAGATTTTAAGGTGATAGTCGGCTCAGAAATATCAACAGAAAGAGGCGAGATAATTGGGCTTTTCCTCAAAGAAGAAATTAAACCCGGAAACGTTCAAGAAGTTATCTCGGAAAAAGGAAAATAAAGCAATTTATGAAAACCGATTGGGGCGAGCTATTCAAGAAGTATCCATACGGGAAGTTCCCAGAATATAAAGCGGTGCAGGAATGGGATCCGTATTAGCCCGACAGCGATGCTGAGTTCCGAAAAACCTGTAAGGGTTTAAGCGGATGTCTTTTTTGTCTGCGGGATAAAAAGATGCAACAATTGATGTTATTCTAAGCTCTAAGCCCTGAGGTCCGGTATATCGGGATTGAGCCATTTACTTATCTCGTGGCGCTCTGTCGGTGGCTCACCTCGCTTCATCTTATTCACATACTTCTGCAACGCATTTGCCATTCTCGTGGCTGCGAGACTGAGTAGCCAGCTCTTTATACCTTTGCTATTCCTGTACATTCTTAACAGTCGTGGCACCACCCTCAGGTCGTGGTCTATACATTCACCCATCAGTTGCCAGTGCTCACGCGTCATCTTCCTCATGTTAAACGACTCCTCAGCGTCCAGTGCAGAACCACGCATTGATACAAAGTTCATCGGCACCATAAGCGATAGTGTAGAGGTCTTTTTCAAGTCCTCTACCAGTTCTATGCTCTTGATGACATCATCCGTGGTCTCACCCGGGAGCCCATTTATCAGTGTCGCTGCACAAATCCAGTTGTTATCATCAAGGATACCAAATGCCTGGAGCACAATCTCCCGCCATCGCTCCGCCGGTGATGGTAGCGCTTTACCCCTCATGTGTTTCGCTATCAGTCTCTCACTGCCCGTCTCTATACCCGTCTGAGCACCCAGCCAGTTCATATCCTCCACTTTCGAATAGCACAGCTCTGCTACTGCTTCAACAAGATGGGGATTATGATATGCCGTAGCAAGAGCTATATGACTTGTTCCTATATCCTTTATCCCATCCACCGATGCCACACGCCTGAACAGCTCCAGCACCCGCTCTTCGTTTGGCGGTATACCCTTAGCACCATACCTGAGCACATCCTCGGAATGGAGGCAGATAGAACGCTGACCCGCTTTTATATTCGTCTCCACATCCCGCACTATGTGCGCTATGGACTGGTATCGTAATCGTTGCATGTTCGGAGTGCAGAATGCACAGCCCCTGCCACAACCCCTGCCTATCTCCACCAATCCATGAATAGTAGCACCGAGGATATTGGGAATCTCATCCGGGTCGGGCTCTTTACCTTTTATTATCCTCGGCAGCTTCTCACCTTCCAGTATCGCCTTGAACATCTCAGGCACGCTAATTTCACCCTCTCCAAGATGCACATAATCTATGTTCAGCCTGTCCATGACCTCTTCATCCGCCAATTGCCATGCCGCCTTACCACCTATCACCACTATCTTATCTCTCATCACGGGGTTACGCAACAACTCAAAGAACTTCACCCGGTTGTATGGCGGTCCTGTATTCACCATATCAACGAACTCCGATGTTGGGGGATTGATACCCAAGAAATCATGTCCGCTAATACCTATAATCTCTGTTCTGTCACCTGCAACACGCTTCAAATCCCGCGGGTGAACCACTGCAACTTCATCAGCACCAAATACATTCGCCAGTGATGCTTCAACGACCCTCAGCCCGAAATCCGCATACAAAGCTCGCCCATTCTCTCGCGGCACCGGCGGTGCCCATACACTAAAATAGAACCAATCGGGTAGAATACCGCGCGGCATGCATGTGGAGAAGCCCACAAATATCCCCCACCGGTACTTGCTCATCATCGTCTCATCAGCAGTGAGTATAATCTTAGGACTCTTAGGGCTCAGGCCCATATCCAAACTATCCAAACGGCTCATTTTATCTCCATCTCCCATCCCCTTTATGCTTATCCGCAGCCTCTACACGCTTCAGATAGGCAATTGCATTCTCTACCTTCTCACTGAGCTGCTCAAGCTCTTTTACCCCCTCTAAGTCACTACCAAGCTGGCTGAGATAGCTCTTCACCTTTCCCAGCTCCGCCTTTATCAATGCCACAAAGTTCACATTCGCCACATAGAAGTTCTTCTTTAAACTCCTCACTCGCTCCACCAGACCCATTTGTATGAGTGTATTGAGATAGTTGATGGTGGACGAATAAGCATAATTGGTTCTTTTTCCTATCTCCTCCGCGGACAATGGCTTATGAGAAACGACAAGAACCGCATATATCATACTGCAACCCTCTCCAAAGCCCCAGTTCACCATCATCGCCTTCACACGCCTCACTGCTCGCTCAAGCGACGGTGTATCAATCTCGGTGTGTTCCTGTTCTCCCTCATCTATCATATCTATCATATATCTCATATACTATGTCTTTCTTAAAAACCCACATGATAAAAAAACCATTACTTTTATATATTACTTACTCTCTCTCTTTTGTAGTGAAGTAGGAATAGGAGGTAAAGAGAAGAGATGAGGATGAAATACACGTTTGCTTTTACATTGCTCATTCTCGCTGCAGTAGCGGGAATTGCATCAGCGCAGAATGCGGAAGCTGGAGCGGAAGGTGCCGGTGCTGTTACCGATGCCAGCTGGATAGCGATAGCGGCAGGTCTGTCAATGGCCGGTTCAGCTATTGCTGCAGGTATTGGAATATCAGCTACGGGAACTGCGGCGACCGGAGCAACGGCGGAGAAGCCCGAAGTATTTGGTCGAGTGCTGATATTTGTCGCACTTGCGGAAGCAATAGCTATATACGGGCTCCTGATTGCATTCATGCTCTGGACGAAGATACGAGTATGAAAGTGAAGCAGAGCACAAATATAAATAGAGCTATAGGGGAACTGCGTAAGAGGTTAAGGGAGAATATGCTTTTACGAGCACTCCCTTACGCTTTACTTATTTCTGGACTCACTATTATGGGTTTATTCCTCGGTTTCATACTCGCCAGGTCACAGGGCTATAGTGAGCTGTTATGCTTTTTACTCTCACTCTCTCTTTCATTTCTCGGTTTCTTCTTCGCTTTGCTCATCTCTTACCTCGCCACTATGCGTGTAAATCCTCTCTCTTAGTGTGAATAGGTGGAATGTTTATTTAGGTTATCATATCTTTATAGTGATAGAAATGGTTGAGGGGCTACCAGAGCGTGGTAAGATATGGTATAATGGCAGGTTTCTGGACTGGAAAGATGCGAAGGTGCATGTGCTCGCACACGGTCTCCATTACGGGACAGGAGTCTTCGAGGGTATAAGATGTTACGCAACGGATAAAGGCTCGTTCATCTTCAGGTTGGATGACCATATTGCACGATTGTATCGGTCTGCGGAACTGTATAAGATGACAATCCCCTACACGAAGGAAGAACTGAAGAATGCAATAAAGGATACCATTAGAATAAACGAACTGGATGCGTGCTATATAAGACCTATCGCATTCTATGGCTTCCACCACCTGGGTGTGAATCCGGAAGGCTGCCCCGTTGACTGTGCAATCGCGGTATGGCGCTGGGGTACTTATCTTGGTGAGGAGGCACTGGAGAAGGGTATAAGATGCACTTTCTCTTCATGGCGCAGAATAGACCCCAATACATTACCGGTGACAGCGAAGGCGACCGGGCATTATCTGAATTCATTGCTCGCTGTGCTGGATGCGAAGGAGCGCGGGTTCGACGAGGCGATAATGCTTGATAATCACGGTTATGTGGCAGAGGGACCGGGAGAGAACATATTTGGAGTAAAAGACGGATTGATTTATACGCCTGCAATTGAATCTTCCATCCTGCCCGGTATTACCCGCGCTTCCGTGATTGAACTTGCCCGCGATATGGGCTATGAGGTGTTGGAGAAGCGAGTGAAGAAGGAGGAACTGCTGAATGCTGACGAAGCTTTCTTCACCGGTACAGCAGCGGAGGTATCGGCAATAAGAGAGATAGACGGTGTGAAGATAGGAGAAGGCAAGAGGGGGAAGATAACGGAGGAGATACAGCGTAAGTTCTTTGATGTGGTGAATGCCAGGGAGGAGCGGTATATGAGCTGGCTCGAGCCTGTGTAGTATTATAGTATCGGTTCAATATAATATTACCTCACCACTTCCGCATGTACCTCTGAGCCCTTATTAGCATGTAGATGGACTCCGATCTCATCCAGATATAAAGCCGAATAAGAACCCAGACCGTGAATTAGCAACTCCGTCAGGTCATCCACTTCGTCTATATCAATACTCATGAAGAAGGAATCATGAATTCCACAGGTTAGATTACACATCCGCGCTATGTTCAGATGCTCAATGCAGCTGATTCCATAATAAGATACGGAGAATAGCGAGGGTTTACGAAGTAATAGTGCATTTGTACCACCTTTCCTGCCCGGCGCTACCACCACATCCTCAGTTCGTTCTATCATCTTATTTATGCTCTCTGGTGTTACCAGCGGGATATCAGCCATCAAAATCAATACCGGCTGCTCCTGCTCTGCTATCGCCGCGTTCAATGCCTCATTCAGCCCCCTGCTATCACTCCTCACCTCTGTTACCGCCTTCTTCAGTTCCTGTTCCTCCATTAACTCGTCTGCATCTCCTGTCGTTAATATCTCCACCTCGTCCACTTCAGACCTTGACAATGCCACCAGTACATCATTCAGCATTCTCAATGCAAGCTCCTCTCGTTCTGCCCTGGTTAACAGCCTGCTCAATCTCGATTTTGCGCCTTCCTTCTTGAACGGAACAATCGCCTTCAATTCCCACTTCCACTCCCGTTACTGTTACTCTCTGTTACTGATACTATGACTGTGCCTGTGCCTTTAACCTTAACTCATTCACCAGCCATTCAAACTTATCTCGCAGTATCCTCGCCGCCTCTACCACAATATCATCCACAGGTAAAGCGCCATCGCTCTCGACGGTGAAGAGGAAAGACTTCTGTTGCTCGTTGGGCTGTGACAGTTCCTTGAAGGTACAGATGGTCACAGGCTGCCACTTCGCATGCTCTTTACCCCTGCCCAGTCTTGCAATAGCTTCAAAAGATACCTTCTGTTGCGCTACCGTCCTTATACCGCTAATCTCCCGCTCTTTTGAGACCAGCTTCACAATTGGTATGTTTCCAAATGCAGGTTCTACACCGGGGTCGGAGGAGATGAGTTCTCTCGAATATACCATTGTATATCCTGCCCGCTCTGGACTCTCTGCCTTCAACGTCAGTGTTACCTTATCTTCTTCACTGTATTCACTGATATTACGCACCTTCAGCGGTATTAAACCCAGCCGGAGCGCTAATTGCTCATCGTACAGCAAAGAGGTATTCTCGTATATCTTCACCTCATCAATGGCAAGCTTCGGCACTTCCGCAATCATCGCACGTCTCAGTGAGTTAACAAAACGAACCTTCACACCTGATACTACGAACCTCACTTCGTTATCCTTGTCCCCGCGATACTCTATCTTTACTTCCATAACCTTATACCAACCTTATACCCTTCTCCCACGCTTGCCTCCCGGGCGCTTTGTACCATCATGCGGCACAGGTGTAACGTCTTCTATCCTCCCTATCCTCAGTCCCGCACGAGCGAAAGCCCTTATCGCTGCCTGCGCACCCGGAGCAGGTGTTCGTGATTTGCGCCCCGAAGCTGCCTTTACCTTCACGTGTAGCCCCATGATACCACGCTCCTTCAGTTTGTCTGCGAGTTGTGACGCCATCAGCATCGCGGTATACGGTGAGCTCTCATCACGGTCCGCCTTCGCTATCATGCCACCGGAAGCCCTCGCTATCGTCTCCGCACCCGTCATGTCCGTGATTGTGATGATAGTGTTATTAAAAGATGAGTAGATATGCGCGATCACCCATTTCTCGTCCGCTGTCATTATCTATCCGCCTCCTCTCCCTCTTCCTTACTCGCTCCTTTTGTGGCGATGGCGGTTATAGAAGCAGGGGCGTGCTTATAGTAGCTTATACCTCGCTCCTCATCCACTCGCACTATATATGAGGGGATAGTAACTTTCTGGTTATTAATTGCGATATGCCCATGAACAATGAGCTGTCTGGCTTGTTTAAGAGAATTAGCCATGCCCTTTTTATACACCAGAGTCTGCAAGCGCCTTTCCAGTAAATGCTCCACATCCAGTGCCAGAACATCCTCCAGCTTTGCTGCTCCCTCCACTATACCACGCCGCTTCAGACTTTTCAGTATCTCTTCCTGTTTCTTCATTGTGTGCTCTGAGGGTTTCATGCCCGCTATCTCAGCCAGGATGTTCCTTATCTCTCTCCGATATTTCTTTATTAGACTGGCTGCCTTCCATATCTCCCGCTTGTTCTTCAGCCCATATCGCTCAGCTAATTCTTTCTCCTCTTTTATCCGCTGCAAGACCCAAGGTCTCCTCGGGCGTTCATACTTCTTCTTACTGCGCTTTGGATGTCCCATTTATTTCCCTCCTCCGCCTCCAGTACGTGCCAGTGTCTTCTTCCTGACCACTCCTACTACCATGCCTTTACGTCCTGTGGATTTTGTACGCTGACCCCGCACTTTCAAACCCCTCTCATGTCTTATACCGCGATAAGACCTTATTTTACGTAATAGGTTCAGGTCGTCCCTGAACTTCAGTATCAGGTCTGAGCCCATGAGATGTTTATCCTCACCACTAATCAAATCTCTGCGCCTGTTCAGCATCCACGTGGGTAATCGCTTATCCGCACTGCTTATTGCCACCTTTAATCGCTCTATCTCTTCGTCGGATAGCTCACCCATCTTCTTATCCGCATTTATACCCGCGGATGTAACAATTGCACGTGCGACCCTGCGTCCTATCCCTTTTATACCACACAGTGAGTAAGGCACTCGCATCTTACCATCAAGGTCTGTATCCAGAATCCTAACTATATGCCTGAACTCCTCTCCTTCTTGCTCTCCCTTTTCCTTCGCCATCGCTACTCCTTCTACTCCTTCACCTTCACTCATCTCTCAGAACCAACCTTACTTTTTACCTTTTATGTTTATATGATTTAGCATGCCCTCTTTAAGTTTATTTTATATCTTATTTTTAGATACGCCGAGGAAGGGATTCGAACCCTTGAGTTCCTTTCGGAACACAGGCTATCCGTTCGGATAACTTAACTCCAGGCCTGCGCCTTACCACTCAGCCACCTCGGCTCGATTTTTCGCTCTTCCATGCCCTCATATATGTCCCGGGCTTCATGAATACTTTGTCTGTATTCACACATATCCCCTCTTCTGCCCTGAGCATCTCCTCTGAACTCATAAGTGCCCTGCCTGCACACACCGCTTCCCCCTTATATGTATACATAACTACGGGATTCCCTATATTTATTCCCTCTTCTATACGCGAGATCCCAGGAGCCGCGAGATCCGCTCCATGGCATAGCGCATCAACTGCGGTATCCTTCACGATGATACAACGCAGAGAATGTAGATGCCCGAGTGCATATTCCATAGGCATGATGAGTTCACGAAGAGGAGTCTCTTCTCCCGCTTCATAAAAGACATACGCATCTTTCAGGTCTTGCAGCTTCGTTAGCGCCGCCTCATCAAAGGGTAGCGATTTGGTCCTCCTCAACTGTGCCATGTGCGCACCCACGCCCAATGCCAGTCCTATATGATGACAGAGCATCCTTATATATGTGCCGGCTTCACAGCCCACCTTCATCAATACCTCCCTCCCTTCTACCTCTTTTATCTCTATGTAATGCACGGTCCTCACTCTTATTCTTCTCTTGACCGCGGATTTTAATGGTGGTCGCTGGTAAATCTTACCCTCAAACTCCCTCACCACCTCTCTCAGTTTATCCTCTTCCACATCCCCGTGCAACCTCATCAAACATACATATTCCTTATCGGAGACGAAGACACCGGCTAACTTAGTTGCTATACCGAGCAGAATGGGCAATACACCCGTGACCTTAGGGTCCAGTGTTCCTGTATGAGCCGCTTTATTCACTTTTAATATACCCTTTACCCATGAAACGACCTCATGCGCGGTGGGACCCGCCGGCTTGTCTATCACAACCACGCCCTTCTCGATGTACTCCCGCATTGGACGTGCTTCCGGCTGACAGCCGAAATGGGGGTCTGTGGATGCAGGAACTTTCTCCAATTTGCACCTCTCTATCGGGCTCGCGCTCGGATTCGAGCTCTCTATCTCTATCTTCTTCATCCCCCTCTCCATCTCCACTCCATTTCATCAACATTTATATAATAAAACCGGTCTGTTATATTTGATGAATAGCGAAGAAAGGCGTTATGAATATTGCAATTATGCAAACAGGATGATTATATACAGTATCCCTTACTTCATCCTCAATCTCACTGATATGCTCACCACACGATTTGCACTTGCCACATCGAGCAACCTTCGTGAGTTGAATCCCTTTTATTATCACTCTTTTCTACCGCACATAAAGATATTCGTGCCGATTATCCTGCTCTCTTTCTATCTCGCACTTTATTATCTCTCCAGGACGGAGTATACCAGGAGAGCAGTGGGGAAAACTGCTTCTTACTCCATAATTGCCCTCTCTGTCTGGTCTGCTATCATCTGTATCAACAATGTATGTCAGTGGCTATATACAGCGGATTAGCTGGTCTTGCCTACCTAATCTACCTAATGCTAATGCCAGCGGGAGGATGAGAGGATGATAGGATATTCAAAGTTAATGACGACAGCAAAATTTCTTCTAATATATTGAAAGTATAATTTCATTAATAGCTACTAATTTACGATCTTTTATTACTTATCATTACATTAAATGCGGAAATTAAATTACCAGCTCTTAGTTTTAGTCTTAGTAATGCCTGGTTTTGTTCTGTTAGCGTCATCTTCGTCTGTCATTGCGCAGCATCCAATGCTTAAGGATACGGATTGCGATGGTATACCCGATGGCTGGGAGATAGAGCATGGTTTGAATCCCGACAATGCAATGGATGCGAGAGTAGATTCCAATTATGATGGATTGACGAATTATGAGGAGTACAGGAGGGATAGCGACCCCTGGGATGTGGATTCCGATGAGGATGGTGTATCGAATTATGCGGAATCAACAGGGATGTTTGGATTTCATACAGACCCCCTCGCAAAGGATACAGATGAGGATGGATTGAGTGATCTGGAGGAGCTAAGCATGTATATCCAGGTAGGTAATGCTACACAGATGAGGGAGTTAAAGGTGTTAAAAGGGGAAGGGGAAGAGGAAGAGGAAATACAAAAACTGAGAGAGAAGTACCACTACAAATTAGACCCCACAAATCCAGATACCGATTATGACGGTTTGGACGATGGGGAAGAGATATCCAGAGGTACGAATCCTACTCGTGTAGATTCCGATTATGACGGTTTGAGTGATGGTGAGGAGGTTCATGTCTATAAAACCGACCCTACGATGAGGGATACAGATAATGATGGACTGACGGACTCAGAAGAGGTCTTCGGCACCTACGGGATAGCAACAGACCCCAACAATGAGGATACCGATGGTGATGGGATACCGGACGGAGTGGAATGTCGGGGTTTAGGTTCGGTACCGATACCACCGAGCAGGTATGCACTGAGTTACGAGGAGTTCATTCGTGACAACAGCTATGCGAACGATACCATAACCCTGGAAGCGAAGGTTTGGAAGATAAAGCATGATTATGGGTTATCCAACTACACCATCTGGCTGAAACCTCTGAACTCATCTGTTGTACCGGTATCAGAGAAATATGGAATCGTAGCTGTTGAGAGCCCCTGGCATTATGACATAGAACATGATAATGATATGGTGCTGGTAGATGAGCGATTCGGTATCAATCTCCAGGCTGATGACACGATTATTGTGGTAGGCAAAGCTGGGAGATTCGTTGGCTGTACACGCGAGATCAGAGTTGGTGAAGGGGACAGGATGTATCTGGTACTGACGCCAGAGGAGGCAAGAACGCGGAGTTTACCCTCTCGTGATTACGTCAAGATAATACCGGGATCGGCAGCTACTACTGCTACTGCCAATGCCACATCCACACCCACAACACCAATACCTCCCTTAACCCCTTATCCTTCTCTTACCCCTTCTAATTTCACATCTGCTACTCCTCTCAACATCAACAACAGCATGAGGGGTAACAATAGCAATAGCACTAATAACGCTTCAATTACTCCTTCAATCAAACTCAATCTCGAATACATCTTCTGGCTGCTCAGCAGATTGGTGGTTATTATTGCACTCGGCTTGTTATCGTTCGGCTTATATATCTGGCTTAAGAAGCGGAGAGTGAAGAATGAATTGCCAGATGTTGAGTTAGGAAACAGGAAGGAGTGGGAGTAATGGTAATAGAAGAGGAAGTGTACAGGATGATAGAACGTGGCATTTTGATGAGTGAGATATGTAAGAGGTTGAAGATAAGCCTTGGGATGTACTGGGAGTTAAAGAGGAAGTGGGAGGAGCAGAAGAGGCGAGAGTTCGATGCCAGGCGTGAATTTTACAGGTTGAGAGTGAAGGTTCACGAGAGATGCAAGCAGCTGTTGATTCGACTGTATTCAGAAGAGGTGGCACAGAGATGCATAAGTAAAGCAGTAAGGGATTTAGAGAGGATACAGAAGCGGTTACCCTTTGCAGATGCCGGGGAGTTAAAAGCCGATATAGGTCTATTACGGGAGATAGAGCAGGAAATAGAGCGTGCAGAACGCATGGCACGGGTCGAGAAGCGAATGAACGAGAGAAGGAAGTTCCGATTGGAATTGAAGAAATTAGAAGCGAGGCGATTACGAGCTTTATATCGGTATGCAGCGCGTCACGGATTGAGTTTGGAGGAGCGTTTGAAGAGGGCAAAGCGGATAAGAGAGCTATACGGGGATATGGAACAGGATCAGAAACGTTTACTCCTCTCTCTTAGCCTCTTTATCTTCTCTTTCAGCCTTTTCAATTCATTTGCATGCTCTTTTAGCTTCTTTATATTCCACGCATAGGCGATTTTCTCGCATATACGGTCCGCACGGCTTCTCACTGAGTGGTACCATGGTTGTTCCATATCTTCTATAAGCTGCTCTACGAGCTCCATGCAATCCTTATAAAGCTCCTCCTGCTTCTTATATAGGATAAGTTTTGCTCTATCCCTGTCTCGCTCCAGTATCTCCTCTCGCCTCTGCCACTCCAAAAAAGCTTGATATACTCCGTCCGACTCTTTATTCCTTATCTTCATCAACTCAGCTTTCAGCCTGTTCAATTCCTGCTCATATACCGCCAGCTCGTCCAGGTCTCGATTAGGACGACTATGGTTCAGTCCATTGTGTATCCTATCTGCAATCATCTTTGCAAGTGAATACCAGGGTTTCCCCCTATCATGGGCTATCGTTTCCGTAAGACTCTCATATTCCTTGTGGAGTCTGCCCAGCTCTTCATAAAATAATAAACCAGCCCAATCCCCCTCCTCTAACATCAATTCTACATCCGCTCTATCCTCTGCTGGTATCCAATCAAGAAAAGCGATCTCATCGAACTCCCCTCCTTCTGTCCCCCGCCCACGGTGCGAGAGCATCCAGTTTAAGGTTTTACTGTCAATGCTGCCAAACTGCTCCACTCGCTCCTTCACCCTCCTTCTGTCCGCCTTCAAACGCTTCAAGTCCTGTTCATATCGCTCCAGGTCTTTGATATCACGCACGTGTGCTATCTTCTCACTTATCCGCTCCGCATCTCTCTTCACAAACGTGTACCAGGGCTTTCCCTTATCCTCCAGAAGCTGCTCTATAAAATCCTCACATTCTTCGTAAAGCTCTTTTCGCTTCTGAACGAAATCTCTGGCTTCATGTATCATGCGATTGTGATTGTTATATGTTATATATGTGAGAGAAAAATAAGGATTAAGGGTGAAAGAAGGGGATGATAGAAGAAGAGAAAGATAAAGAGAATGAGAATGGGATAAAGCTGGGTTTTGTTGTATCTGAGTTCCACAGGGATATCACGTATCAGATGGAGATATTGGGGCGTGAGCATGCTGAGTTCCTTGGCGCTGAAGTTGTTCATACATTTTATACGCCTGGAACGTTTGATATGCCACTTGCCGTGAAGGAATTGCTGAGGAGCGAAGATGTGGATGCAGTGGTAACACTGGGCTGCGTAATAGAAGGAGAGACCGAGCACGACGAGGTGATTGCCGCGCAACTCACCCGCAGGATTATGGACCTCGCACTGGAGTATGATAAGCCGGTGGCGCTGGGTGTAGCAGGACCGGGAATGACACGTCTGCAGGCGCAGGAACGTGTTGATTATGCAAAGAGGGCAGTAGAGGCGGCAGTGAAGATGGTGAAGCGGCTGAGGGGATTTAAAGGTTAAGATAAGGGATAGGGGATAGGATATAATAGTCCCGAGAGGATTCGAACCCCTGTCACAGGCTCCAAGGGCCTGTATGCTTGACCACTACACCACGGGACTTACTTTTACTTTAATAGTAATAGTAACGTGTAACATATCAATAATATTTAAGTGTAAGGTAGGCATTAGGATGACGCATCTTATCTCTTATTGGTGCCTGCCTCTTTTGACTCATTAAGCACGTTTTTTATGACTCATAGAGGCTGTCCAACAATTATCTAAACCATATAAGAATTGCCTTTGCCCATATAAAAAGCGATTCTTCTCGTATCCAGCACTTTGATAGCCCGACCTAAAACGAAATATAAAAATACAACCTAAAAATTAATGAAATCCAGTTCCAGCCGAAGGATAACCGAAAAGCTTTTATTGTGGGTTGTACAATTGTTCTTTGGTTATAATAACAAGGTGAAGCTGATAGATGACAATAAAAAGTGATAAGATTGGGCAGTCATGGCTATTACCCCCAGATATTAGAGATATCATACCAGTAGACCACATCTGCTACCTGGTAGTTGCCATCGTGAATAGTATAGACATGAGTGCAGTGGAGAAGAAGTACCGGTTTACACCCGGCAATCCTGCATATTCACGCCGGATGCTACTCAGACTGGTGATCATGGCGTCAGTTGATGGTATATGGTCTTCGCGAAAGATAGCAAGGCTGGCTCATGAGAACGTGGTCTACATGTATCTTACTGGAAATGAGAAGCCCGATTTCAGGACGATCTGCAATTTTAAAAGAGAGTGCAAGGAGCTGATTGAAGAAGCGTTTAAGAAGACCGTCACTGTTGCCAGATCGTTGGGGATGGTGAACCTGGGGCATATCTCCACCGATGGGACTAAGATCAAAGCCAATGCCTCGAACAACTATACGCTGAGCAAAGAAGAGATAGAAGAGATAAGGAAGATAATAGAAAGGGGGATTGCGATAGATGAAGAGGAGGACAGGCTCTATGGTGATAAGAGGGGTGACGAGCTCCCTCCAGAACTCGACACACAGGATAAGATTCGCAAGAAGATAGAGGAGCTTGAAAAAGCTTCTGGTAAGGTATTGAATAGCGCTGCGATGAATATTATAGAGCAATATGCGCTTGGCGATGAGCGAGGTAAGGAGGAGGTCATGGAGAAGCTAGATAAGGCAGAGAAGGAGCTAAATAGAAGTGGACAGAGCGCTGTAAGTATAACTGACCCTGAAGCAAGGTTCATGAAGAACAAGAAGGAGCGAATTGAACTATCATACCACTCTACACCTATTATGGTGCGAACTGCGAGGAATGCCCGTTCCGGGCTGATTGTGCTGGTGAAGGCAGAATAAGAGTGATCACCAGTGATGACTACGAAGCGGAACGCCGTAGGATGTCAGCTA
>Ga0190306_1000148_pt1 | contig 27074 bp, 23 predicted proteins | sample 48700734_MG_FD_161657 | JGI IMG/M metagenome (GOLD analysis project Ga0190306, IMG submission 161657) | Hydrothermal vent sediment bacterial communities from Southern Trench, Guaymas Basin, Mexico - 4870-07-3-4_MG | ecosystem: Environmental > Aquatic > Marine > Hydrothermal vents > Sediment ... | reverse complement strand
TAAAAACAAATAAAATTAGGCAGGGGAAAATATTTTCATAGATAAATTAAAAGCAAATAATTTCTTTTCTCTGGAATTAAATTATGACCTCATTAACTTTTTATGGAGGCGTAAAAGAGATTGGAGGAAATAAAATTCTTCTTGAAGATAAAGGAACAAAAATATTTCTGGATTTTGGAATGAGTTTTGGAAGAAGAGGAAAGTTTTTTGAAGAATTTTTAACTCCAAGAACTGCGAATGGAATAGGTGATTTTCTGACAATGAATTTAATACCGGATATAAAAGGAATTTATAGAGAAGATTTATTAAAACATTTTGGAAGAAAATCAGAAAAACCCGAGATAGCTGCAGTTTTTTTGTCTCATGCTCACGCCGATCATGCAAATTATATTAGTTTTCTTCACAAAGATATTCCCGTTTATTGTGGTAAGACATGTAAACTTATTCTGGATGCTATAGATGAACAGAGTCAGAGAAACATAGAAAGCGAGGTAATCAATTTCAAAGAAAGACCTATTTTCAGAGAGAATTATGGAAAACCTCCGGTTGAAAGAACTTTTAAAACTTTCAGAACGGGAAACAAAATAAAAATAGATTCCATGGAAATAATTCCCGTTCATGTTGATCATTCTGTTCCTGGAAGTTATGGGTTTATAATCTATACTTCTTCTGGTCCGATTGTTTATACCGGAGATTTAAGATTGCACGGATTGCATTCTGATATGACAAGAGATTTTATTGAAATAGCAAAAAAAGCAAGACCCATTGCAATGATAACAGAAGGAACAAAAATAAATAAAGAAAAAACCGAAGAATCGGAACAGAAAGTCTACATTACTTCAAAAAATGAAATTTCAAAATGCAAAAATTTTGCAATAGTTGACTTCAATTTTAAAGATGTGGACAGATTTAAAACATTCTACAATATTTCAAAAGAAGTTAACAGAAAACTTGTAATTAGTTTTAAACATGTCTGTTTTCTGGAAAAATACCATCTTGATAGAAAATTGAATGTTGTAGATAGCAGAGACGAAAATCTTATGATTTTGAAACCAAAACTTGCAACAGGAACATACGATGATGGCGATTATAGTAATTACAAATACATCAAAAACCGATTAGATTATCCAAATATTATAACCGCCGAAGAAATCAAAAAAAGACCAGAAAAATATCTCCTGATTTTGAATTATTGGTATTTGAACACTCTCATTGATTTGAAACCAGAAGGTGGGTTGTACGTTCATTCCTTATCGGAACCTTTTAATGAAGAAATGGAATTTAGTTTTAAAAGAATGAAAAACTGGCTCAATTATTTTAATCTCAGATTTTTTCAATCTCATTGTTCCGGTCACGCTTCGGGTTCAGAACTGAAGGAAATAATAAAAAAAATAAAACCAAAAGTTTTGTATCCCATTCATACAGAACATCCAGGAATGTTCAGAAGATTAAATACAAAATCTGTATTGATAAAAGAGGGAAAGAGATATAACCTCTAATTTATTTTATAAAAATATATTAATGCAAGATGTCCTAATAATAGGAGCAGGACCTGCAGGAATGTTTGCGGCAAATGAATTGGCAGGACGGAGAAATGTATTAATTATTGATAAAGGCCGGGATGTAGATAAAAGAATCTGCAAAATGAATTCAAATTTGAGATGCGCTCATTGTAAACCGTGCAATATAATGTGTGGCGTTGGAGGGGCGGGAACTTTTTCTGATGGAACTTTAAATCTAAATCCAGAAATAGGAGGAAATCTTATGGAATTTGTAAATAGAATAGAATCGTGGAATTTAGTAAATTTGGTTGATACGATTTTTGTTAAATACGGTGCTCCAGAAAATATTCAGCATTATAATTCAAAAAAAATAGAAAAATTAAAAAAGATGGCTTTATCTTGCGGAGCAAAATTTGTTGAAATAAAACAAAAACATATAGGTTCTGACAATTCTCCAACAATTATAAAAAATTTTAAATCGGATCTTGAAAAAAGAGGAATAGAATTTTTGTTAAATTCTGAAGTTTCGGATTTAATTATTGAAAATAATTGTTGCAAAGGTGTAATTCTAAAAGATGGAAAGGAAATAAAAGCAGAAAAAATTTTATTATCTCCTGGAAGAATTGGCTCAGAATTTGTAAATAATATGGTTGAAAAACATAAAATTGATTTTTCTTATTCCGGCATAGATGTTGGAGTTAGAGTGGAAATTCCCGCAATAGTTACAAATTCTATAACAGAAATTAATAGAGATCCAAAATTTCATATTTATACAAAAACTTATGATGATTTTATCAGAACATTTTGCACTAACGAACACGGATTCGTTGTTAAAGAAGAACAAGATAATTTTGTAACGGTAAATGGCCATTCTCTCAAAAAAATAAAGTCAGAAAATACGAATTTCGCATTTCTGGTAAAAGTTGAATTAACAAAACCTCTCGAAAATACAACAAAATATGGCAGATCCATTGCAAAACTTGCCACAACTATTGGAGGAGGAAAACCATTAATTCAGAGATTTGGTGATTTGAGAAGAGGAAGAAGATCAACATCAGATAAAATAAAAAGAAATCCCGTGAAAAATACTTTAGAGGAAGTAACTCCCGGAGATATTTCGATGGCTTTGCCTCATAGAATAGTAAAAGATATTCTGGAAGGTCTTGAAGTTTTAGATAAAATTATTCCCGGAGTTGCATCTGATTCAACTCTGCTCTATGCTCCAGAAGTAAAATTTTATGCAATAAAATTAAATGTTGATAGCAATATGCAAACATCGATTAAGAATCTGTATGCAGCGGGAGACGGTTGCGGTTTATCAAGAGATATAGTAAATGCAGCAGCAACTGGAATTCTAGCTGGCAGAGGGATTCTAAGAAAATAATAGGGTAATTATTAAAATATTAAAATCATTTGTTCTATTAGCATCAAACAGGAGAATTAAAAAAACTATTTAAATTAAACAAAAGAAAAATAAATTACAAAGATCTATATTTTGAAATTTCAACTTTAAAATTTCTTGCTTTTTCTTTTAAAATTTCCAGACTCTTTTTTAGAATTTCTTTTTCTGTCAATCCAGAACAACTTTCAATTTCCAGATTTATTTTTTCGGGATGTTTGTAGTCATAGCCAACAATCGCAGCCTGCCATTTTGCATGTTCTTTTCCTGTACTGATTTTTGTTTTTGCGGTCAAATCTATTTTTTGATTTTTCAATAATTCAACAATAGGAATTTCTTTGTTTATAATTGTGATATTTCCATTCACCAGTTTTAAATCTCCCGATTTTACACTTGCTGGACCTTCTATTTGCAATTTTAGAGTTCCTTCGCCTTTTAGAGGTATTAGTCCAATTCTGTGCGATAGAAGTTCATCCTGCAAAGCGGAATTATTGTCTTTTATGTAAACCTCTTCGACAGCAGAAGTTGGTATTTCACTTATCATTATTCTTCTCAAAGCATTTGCAAAACTTGGAGTTACACCATTTAATTCGATTTTTAATTTTCCCTTTGATTCTTTTATTACCACATCCATTATTTTAATAAAAACAAAATTTTAGTATATTGAAGAAATTTTTAAAATTTTCAAATCTCTTTTAATTTAACTTCAATATTTACTTCTTCGGGAATTTGCAGTCTCATAATGTGATGAAGGGCTCTTTCGCTTTCACCAACTTCCAAAACTCTCTTATGAATTCTCATCTCCCAATGCTCAAATTTTGCATTTCCGTGTCCAGTTCCAGTTTTTATCTGTTTCATTACCGGAATTTTTAATTTTTTTGTCGGCAATGGAATGGGTCCCCTGATGCTCGCACCCAATTTTTCAACCATTTCTTTAATATTTTTTGCTGTCTCTTCAAGTTTTTTCCTATCTTTACTCCAGAGTTTAATTTTGGCCCTCTGCATAAAAATAATTAAATATTTAAAGAATAAAAATTATCATGTGGCCCGTTTAAACAGATAGTAAAAAATATATTTTCCATGATTGAAAAATTACATACATTTAAATATGAGAAATACTCTCCATTCTTCCGACACTTCTTTTAAAGTTTTTTATGTAATTATATTTGGAATATGAACGGAATAAATCAACCAATATTGGTTTTGTCGGAAGATGCCTTAAGGCAGACTGGAAAGGATGCTCAGAAAGCAAATATTACGGCTGCAGTTTCTGTTTCAGAGATGGTTAGAAGTACATTGGGTCCCAGGGGAATGGATAAAATGCTGGTAGATTCTACCGGAGATATAACAATTACAAATGACGGCGTTACAATCTTAAATGAGATGGAAATACAGCATCCGGCAGCGAAGATGATAAGAGAAGTCGCAAAAACACAGGAACAGGAAGTTGGAGACGGCACAACCACGGCAGTTATTTTGGCCGGACAACTTTTAAAGAAGGCTGGAGATTTATTAGATCAGGGAATTCACAGAACGACAATTGTCAAAGGTTACAGATTGGCGGCAAGTAAAACCATAGAATTATTGAATGATATAAGTCAAAAAATTTCGTTGGATGATATACAAGAATTAAAAAAAATTGCATTGACTGCAATGACGGGAAAAGGCATCGAAAGTTCAAAAGAAAAATTGGCGGAAATAGCCGTTAATGCAATAAATTACATTGCTTGCAAAGAAAATGGAACTGTTAAAATAAATCCAGATGATATACAAATAGAAAAAAAGCAAGGCGGTTCGGTTTCAGATACAGAATTAATTGAGGGGATTGTTGTAGATAAAGAAATTGTTCATTCGGCAATGCCAAAACTCGTTAAAAATGCAAAAATTGCGCTGTTGAATGCTGCTTTGGAAGTAAAATCAACAGAAACCGATGCAAAGATTTCAATAACCGATCCGGAAAAAATGCAGGCTTTTGCGGATCAAGAATCAAAAATGCTAAAAAATCTCGCAGAGAAAGTAAAAGACAGCGGGGCAAATGTTGTTTTCTGCCAGAAAGGCATTGATGATTTAGTTCAGTATTATCTGGCAAAATATGGAATTCTCGCTGTGAGAAGAGTAAAAGAAAGCGATATGGAAAAACTATCAAAGGCGACAGGAGGCAGAATTGTTTCAAATATAAAGGAAATATCATCAGAAGATCTGGGAGAAGCGGGGATTGTTGAAGAAAAGAAAATAGGAGAAGATAAAATGGTTTTTGTAAGGGAATGCAAAGAACCAAAAGCGGTTTCAATTCTTGTAAGAGGCGGAACAGAACATGTTGTTGATGAAGCAAAGAGAGCAATGGATGATGCCGTTCTTGGAATTGCTTCCACCTTAGAACTTTCATCTTATGTATATGGTGGAGGAGCGGCAGAAATAGAACTGGCTGGAAAATTAAGAGATTATGCCGTAAGCATAGGCGGAAAGGAGCAATTGGCAATTGATGCTTTTGCGGAATCTTTGGAAATAATTCCGAGAACTCTGGCTGAGAGTGCTGGAAAGGATGCTGTAGAATTGCTGGTTGAAGCAAAGAGCAAACACGAGGGTGGAAACAAAGAATATGGAATAAATGTTAATGAAGGAAAAGTGGATGACATGGAAAGATTGGGTGTTGTAGAACCTACAAAAATAAAAGTTCAGGCAGTTTCCGCTGCAACAGATGTGGCAGAAATGATTCTAAGGATAGACGATATAATTACGGCTGGAAAATCAAGCGCATCATCAACGCCTCCGGGAGGAGGAATGGGAGGAATGAATTATTAATTTTGATTTTTTATTTTTTTGTATTTTATAAAATTAATCTTTTAATTTATGCACTCTGAATTGGAATTAATAGTAAAATTTTCAAAAGAATTAGATGAAAAAATTTTTCCGGTTATTCTGAATATATTGAAAAAAAATAATTTTTTTGTAAGAGCGAACTATTCTTCAAATAGACTATATGTAACTCTCTCCGGAGACAGAAATTTATCAGAAACTGTTTTTGAAATTATAAAAGAATTAAGCGAATTTTTGAGAGAATATCGATTCGGTGTTAGAGATTTTTATGTACCTTCCTATGAAATTAGGTTTCCCTGCGAATTTATAGGAAAAGTAAAAATTCCGCTTGCAAAAGTGGTTATATGCAATGGAAAATTCTGCCATATGGTTTTCAGGGATCTGGAAAAAGAATTTCTTAGAAATAATGTTGTAGAAAGAGCAATAAATCTCACAAAGAAGAAAATTTTAAGAAAAACGGGAAGAATAATTTTTGAGAATAATGCGGAAATCAAGAAGGAAAAAAATAATCCTGAACAAAAAATTGCAAAACTTGCAAAAAAAGGAATTATTAAAAAAGAAAACATTTATCTTCCGGAAGGGGCTAAAAGAATTTCCGAAATAAAGGAAAATATTATAACTAATTTAAAAAGAGATTTTGAAGCAGAAGAAATTTTTGTCCCTTTTCTTACTCCTTTAAACATATTTGAAAATAAAGATATTGCAGAAACAGTTCCAAAAGAAATTTTTTCCAAATATATATCCAAACCTATTAATCTAAAACAACTTTATGAGATATACTATATTACTGGAAAAATTCCAAAAGTTGAAACAAAAAATATTGGAACTTTCTATAATGAAATTCCTTTAACTTTATACAAAGCATTTGAAAATACAACGGCAAACAAACAATTCTTTTATTATCTGAATTATCTCAAATTGAACTTTATATTTTTTGATGATTCAGAAAACTACGAAATTACAAAGAAAAATTTGATTGAATTTTTTAAAGAAATGATGGAGAATTTTGATTTAAAATACAGAATCGTGATGAAAGAAATAAATAACAAAGAATTTCTGTTGTTTGAAACTTATTTTAACAAAAAATGGTTGCCCTGCATAGAAATATTTTTTTCAGAAGAACTCTACACCAAAATTTTTAAAATAAAGGGAAAAAGCGGGCAGGGAACAATAAACCTTGAGAACTTATTTTTGTCTATTTAGTAATTTTATAAATATAAATTTTGTATATACTATATGGATAAAGAATATGTGATGGCATTGCTGGGATATGCAATCCCATTAGAAAAAGATTTGATAAAGAAGGATTTTTTAAATGACCTTGTTGTTTTGAACAACTTAACTGAAGAAGAGAAAAATTTTTATTATACCATATTTGGAATGAATGCTGATAAGATATTAAGAAATAAAAAGGATATAACTATAAAAAATTATGAAGAGGCAAAAAGAACTTTGATAAATATGCAGATGAGTTTAGTGATGAAAAGCATTACGACAGATTTGATAAGTGCAAGCCCCCACCATTTTGAAGATATATTAAAAACTTTTCCAATAAAATATCCAAACATACCCGGATTGGCAAATTATATTAAAGAACATTATGAAAGTGCTCAAGAGGATGAACAACAATAAATCTAATTATATATTTTTTTAAAACAAGTTCTAATATGGTAGAAATAAGAACTCTTAAGGAGGGGAATTACATTAAAATAGACGGAGAACCTTGCAAGATTATAAGTATGTCCAAAGGAAAAACAAGCAAACATGGAGAAGCAAAAGCAAAGGTGGAAGCAATCGGAGTTTTCGACGGCAAAAAAAGAATGCTTGTAAAACCCGTAACGGCAAATGTTGAAGTTCCTATGATTTTGAAAAAGAAAGGGCAGATTGTAAGTATTCAGGGAAATATAGCTCAATTAATGGATTTAGAAACTTATGAAATGTTTGATCTAACAATTCCACCCAATAAAGAATTAAAGGAAGGAGAAGAAGTTGTTTATATAGACGTTGAAGGTAAAAAAGCCTTGATTGGAAAATAATTAAAAAATTCTGAATTTTGCTTTTTCTATTCCAGTATTTGTTATTTCAAATTCTGTTTTTCTTCCTTCCGGCAGACTTCTGTGTTTTCTCAAAATTGCAAGCCTTCTGTTGTCATCTATTTTTTTTAATTCAATTAAACATTTACTCCAATATTTTACAATATCCCGGCCGGAAAGTTCTATTTCGTCTGAATTTACTGAATAGACCTGATTTGTAATTATTACGGGAATTTTTTTCTCTTTTGCTATGAAAGAAAGAGTGGCAAGTTGTTTTGCCAGTTCTTTGTTTATTTCCGTAAAATTATCTTTATTTATCTCAAGCCTGTATAAAGAAACAATGGAATCAACTACTATTAACTTTACATCAAGATTTTTTAATTTCTGAATAGTTTTAATTTGTTCTTTGAAATTTGTCGGCGTTTCATACAATATTTGTTTTAAAATTTCTCGGTTTCCTCCAATCTGGAAAAATCTTTCAATTGAAAAACCGTTTTCTGTATCAATAAAAATAGTTTTTCCGCGTTTACTGTTTGATAAAGTAAAATGAAGAGATAAATTTGTTTTTCCAGATCCGGGAGGTCCATAAAAATTGGTTATTGCTCCATGTTCTACTCCTCCATTCAAAAAATCATCAATAATCTTGCTACCGCTTGAGAGTCTTTCTATCAACATAAATACTAATAATAAAAATTACTTTTCTGTTCTAATCAAAAAATTTTCCGAACAGTTTGTGTCAAAAATATTGTTAATTTTGAGTCTAAGGATGTCATATAGGATTTCTTAAGATTTATTTAAAGTTTTTTATCTTAGTATTTTTATAAAGGTGTTATTTATGATAGTTTCTAAAAATAAGATAAATTTAATTAATTATCTGGTGGTTTTGGTTATTCTTGTATTAGTTTACACTTTATTTGAGTCAGTTTCAACATATTCAAGTTCAGGTTCTGATTTTGCAGGAGTTGAAAAATTCTCTTCAGAACAGGAACTTAGAAATTATTTGCAAGAATCAGCAGAATTTGTAAGTTTTAGATATTTATCTCCCAGTAATATGAGAACTCCTGGAATGAGTCCAGATATCTCATATGAAAAAAGTGCACAGGGAGAAACAGCAGAACCTAAAAGAGTTTCTGAAACAAATGTTCAGGTTTTAGGAATTGATGAGCCGGATATTGTAAAAACAAATGGCAAAGAAATTTATTTTTCTCCGGGGAGTTGGAGATATAAAGGTTATTGGGGCTATTATGAAGATGCAAGAAAAACAAAGATTATAAACGCCTTCCCTCCAGAAGATTTAGAAAATTTGGCGGAAATAGATAAAACTGGAGAGCTTCTTTTGTATAAAAACATTTTAGTTGTTTTCTCCAAAGATAAAATTTATGGTTATGATATTTCTTCTCCAGAAAATCCTGATAAGAAATGGGTAATTGGATTAAACAGTAGTTTTGTTTCAGCAAGGTTTTATGATGGTAAAATATATTTGATAACAAAAAACTGGATTAATCAGTATACTTCTTATCCTATTATGCCTCTTGCTTATAAAGGAAATCCTATCTCTGTTAAATATTACAAAATATACCATCCTGTTAACAGAATTCCTGTAGATGTAATTTATCATGGTTTTTCAATAGATCCTATTTCCGGGGAGATAAAAAACTCAATTTCCTTTATTGGAACTTCAAGTGGTTCAGTCGTTTATATGTCAAACAATGCAATTTATGTAACTTATTCTTATTATGAAGATCCTATTGAACTAATTTATAATTTCTTAAATGAAAAGTGCAAGGATTTGGTACCTCTTAATGTAATTGAAGGTATAAACAGGCTGAGAAATTATGAACTAAGTGATCAGGCAAAGATGGTTGAAATTAAAATTATATTTGAGCGATATATGTTTTCGCTGGACAAGGAAGAGCAGAGAAAATTAGAAAATGAATTTTTAAACAGAATGAAAGATTATATGAAAGAGCATATAAGAGAACTTGAGAAAACAGGAATTATAAAAATAAGTCTTGATCTGGAAGTTGAGGCAAATGGTGAGATTCCAGGAAGACCTCTAAACCAATTCTCTCTTGATGAATTTGACAATCATCTAAGAGTTGCAACCACATTAGGAAATAGTTTGGGTCAAAATGCAAATGATTTATATATTTTAGATGGAAATTTGAAAATAGTTGGAAAGATAAAAGATTATGGTCTTCAGGAAAGAATTTATTCTGTGAGATTTGTTGGTGATAAAGGATATATTGTTACATTCAAACAGATTGACCCCTTCTTTGTTATTGATTTGTCAGACCCAAAAAACCCTGAGATAAAGGGAAAGCTTAAAATACCTGGTTATTCCTCCTATCTACATCCAATAGAAGAGGATAAGATATTAGGTATAGGAAAAGAAGGCTCAAAAGTCAAAATCTCTCTTTTTGATGTTTCTTCACCAGAAAACCCTAAAGAAATCGGTAAATACTTTTTACAAGAATACTGGTCTGATATCTTAAATACTCACCATGCCTTCCTGCTTGACAAAAAACATAAAATATTCTTCCTTCCAGGAAGAAGTGATGGGTATGTTTTCTCTTATGAAAACTATGAAATAAAACTTGAGAAAGTAATAGTCGATACAAATGCGAGAAGAGCAATTTATCTGGATGATTATCTTTATATAATTGGAGATAACAAAATCATTGTTTTGGATGAAAATACTTGGGAAAAAGTAAATGAACTGGAATTTTAAAAATCCAAAATTCTCTTTTTTCAATAAATTGCGTAAAATTTTGATTTTTTCCTAAAAGAATTTTAACAATTATTTTTTAAAATTTTCTCAGCTTTTTCTTGTTCTTTGAAAGTATTAATTGGCAGCCAGATGGAAGATGGCAGTATCATGGAAAAAACCTTGTTTCTTTCTGCTAAATCCGGTAAAATGATTTGCTCAAATTCGGGATTTTCTTTTGAATTTAAATCAATTTTTTCTTCAATTTCTTTGTAAACTTCGGGCTCTATTATATTTAATCCCGTGCTGGTATATTTTTGAATAAATGGCTTTTCTATGAACTTTTTAACAAGTTGCTCCGAATTTATATCGGCAACTCCGTAAGGATAACTCGTTCCAGAAACGAATAGAGAAGTTACCAGTGTTTTTTTGTTTTCTACACCGTGCAAATGATGCAAAAGAAATTTTATTGGAAGATTTTTATCCAAATATAAATCATCTGGATAACAAATCAAGCCTCTTTTGGTTTTATCAATTTTGTTATTAATCAAAGCATATTTTAATGCCTTTGCCCTTCCCTTAATATTTTCCGGTTCTACTGAAAATACAACTTTTATTCCATATTTTGATCCATCTCCAATATATTCTTCAATTTGTTCGTGTTTGTATCCAAGTAAAAAAATAAAATTCTTAAAACCACAGTTTACTAGAAATTCGATTGAATAATCCAGCAAAGTTTTTCCATCTAATTCAAGCAATGCCTTTGGTTTATCAATTTTTCCCATTCTCTTTGCTCTCCCACCAGCGGGAACAATTATCTGCGTCTTTTTTATTTCTTCTTCTATATTTTTTAAATTATCCATAAAAATAAAATAAAATTTAAAGTAAAAACTAATCTTATATATTTATGAAACTGATTTTATTTTTCTCAGAAATAAGAAATAAAGATGTTCCATTAGTTGGAGGGAAAAATGCGAGTCTTGGGGAAATGTATTCAAAATTGAAAAAAAAGGGAATTAGAATTCCAGACGGTTTTGCTTTGACTTCCGAAGCCTATGATTATTTTATATTTGAAAACAAAATTGAAGAGAAAATCAAAAAGATTTTAAGTGGTCTGAATATAAAGGATATAAAAAATCTGAGAGAGAAAGGAAAAAAAGTAAGAGAATTAATTTTAAAGTCAAAAATTCCAGAAAAACTTGAGTTGGAAATTTTGAAAAGTTATAATAAACTTTGTAACGGCAGGGAAATATCCGTTGCCGTCAGAAGTTCGGCAACGGCAGAAGATTTGCCGGATGCAAGTTTTGCAGGGGCTCAGGAAACTTATTTAAATATAAAAGGGGAAAAAGAATTATTAAAAGCTATTTTGAAATGTTATGCATCTCTTTTCACCGATAGAGCAATTTCCTATCGGGAAGTAAAAGGTTTTGGGCAATTTTCTGTTAAATTATCTGTAGGTATTCAGAGAATGGTCAGGAGTGATCTCGCTTGTTCTGGAGTGATGTTCACTCTGGATCCAAATACGGGATTTAGAAATGTCGTATGCATTGAAGGAAGTTACGGGCTTGGAGAGTATATAGTAAAAGGTGTTGTAAAACCAGATTCCTTTTTTGTATTTAAGCCAACAGGAAAAGTAATAAAGAAGGAACTTGGAGATAAAAAGATTAAATTGATTTTTTCAAAAACTGGCACAAAAAAAAAGAAAGTAAAACGAGAAGATCGAAACAAATTTATTTTGACAGACGAAGAACTAAAGGAACTTGCAAATTATGCAATTAAAATTGAAGAACACTATAAAAGACCTATGGATATAGAATTTGCAAAAGACGGACTTGACAATAAACTATATATTGTTCAGGCGAGACCGGAAACCGTATATATGAAAAAGAAAGAAATCGATAAATACACTCTTCTTGAAAAAAGTAGAAAACTGGCAGAAGGTATTGCCGTTGGAAGAAAAATTGTCAGTGGCGAGGTTCAGATTATTGAAAATATAAACCAAATAGAAAAATTTAAACCTGGAAAAATTCTTGTTACAAAACAAACAAATCCGGATTGGGAACCAATTATGAAAATCGCTTCGGGAATCATAACCGAATCGGGAGGAAGCACAAGTCATGCCTCTATTGTTTCGAGAGAACTTGGAGTTCCTTGCATTGTTGGAGTAAACGGAATTATGAAAAAATTAAGAAATGGGCAGAAAGTAACCATCGATTGTACAACTTCAAAAGGCATTGTTTGGGATAAAAAACTGAAATATAAAATAAATAAGATCGATATTGAAAAATTACCAAAGACAAAAACAAAAATAATGTTAATTCTCGGTACTCCTGAAGAAGCTTTTAATTTTGCATTTTTACAACCTGATGGAATAGGATTGGCAAGAATTGAATATATTATAAGTAACTGGATAAAAATGCATCCACTTTATGCAATAGAAAAAAGAAAACAGAATTTTTACATAGACAAACTTGCAGAAGGAATTTCAATACTTGCTGCCTCCGTTTATCCAAATCCAATAATTGTCAGATTCTCAGATTTTAAAACAAACGAATATAGAAATTTATTGGGCGGAGAAAAATATGAACCAACAGAAAACAATCCAATGCTTGGATGGAGAGGGGCATCAAGATATATCGATAAAAAATTCAAACCCGCATTTTTATTGGAATGTGAAGCAGTAAGAAAAGTTATAGAAGAAAAAGATTTGAAAAATGTTAATGTAATGATTCCTTTCTGCAGAACAATTGACGAGGGCAAAGAAGTTTTAAAAATTCTGAATGAAATCGGGCTCAGAAGAAAATTGAAGGTTTATGTAATGGCAGAAATTCCTTCAAACATCATTTTAGCAGACAAATTTTCAAAATTATTTGATGGTTTTTCAATCGGGTCAAATGATTTGACACAACTTACTCTGGGAATGGATAGAGACAACCCAACTCTTAATTTTGATGAAAGAAATGAAGCCGTGAAAAAATTAATCTTTGATTTAATTAAAACAGCCCATAAATACAAAAAACCTGTTGGAATTTGCGGACAGGCTCCTTCAAAATATCCGGAATATGCCAAATTTCTGCTGGAGAACAAAATAGATTCCATTTCTGTTAATCCAGATGTTTTTCTGGAGACAAAAATCAGAGTTTCAAATTTTGAAAAAGGCAATTGACGAATAAAATATCGTCATTTAAATATATTATAATTTATATTCACTAATGAATATTGCAATAGTTGATCTAGATGGCACATTAATTTCAAATTCTGCGGAAGTTTATAAAGAACAATTGGGATTGGATATAAATGATAAGGATATTGAAAAAATTGCAGATTTTTTAAAAATTCTGAAAGATAAAAAATTATCGGATATTCTGAAATTAAAAGATTATTTTGATTATAACGAAGAATTAATAAACTTATTATATGACAAAAAGAAAGAGAAATATATTTTGGTATTGATTACCGATAATCCCGGTGGAGAATATTTTGCTCCACCTGATCTTTTCGATGAAATTTATCTAACTATGAATTTAGAAGTAAAGGAAGGAGTAATTACGGGAAATATATCAAAAAAATCTACAAAAAAAGAAATTGCCGAAAATATATTGCGCAATAGATCTGGGATTGAAATAATTGAAGTCTACATGGACGGCAGCAATAGCGATTATGATATGATTAAATATATACGCGATTTTTATGGAAATATATTAAAAGTTTACAAAATCAGCTAAAAAGTTTTGTCAGCCAATCTCCGCCAATGCTCAGTATATTCTCAAAACCGACCAAAATTCCGTGATGCATTACACCCGATATGACCAATATTAGTATTATCAACAAAAATATTATACTAAAAACAATTTTGAAAGGCAATTCCATAAATTAATATAAAAAGATAAAAATTAGTTAATAAGGGGCTTCATATTTTATAATACCCTGAAAAACCCCGACATTTTTTCCAGTGCTTTTTTCTCTGAAATCAATTTTAAAGAAAGAATATTTTTCATCATACCAAGTCGTTGGATTGTCCTTCTCACACTTAACATCTAAAGACGATATAATGAAATTGTAACCCTCAATTCCGATTTCTTTTATGTAATTTTCAATTCTTTTTTTTACATTATTTTTGAATATATCGCATTTTTCATTATCAAAATTGTAAATAAATTCTTTGTTATTCAGTTTATTTATATATTCTGACAAAGCAAAATCAACATAGAGTCTCTCAACTTCATAATCATTTCCATTTGAATTTGAATAAATTATGAGTATTCCGTCTGTTCTCGGAACTTTTGTTGTATCACACAAATCCAAATCGCCAGCGTCTATTTTGACTCCATTAAATTCAAAAAAATAATTTGTTATTCCATTAACCTTTAAAATCTCGTGTTTTTTTCCGCAGTTTAAATTAATTTCTTTTGAGATTGGAATGTCGTTTAAAGTCAATATAATGTTATCATAGTTATTTAAACATTTGTATTTTCTTATCCCTCTAATCTTGTGGCATCTGTATTTTCCACTTGAGATGGAAGTTAATGAACCCTGCGGAGAACATTGTAAACTGCATGCTGAATCAGAATCCAAACAAAAACCACAAAATCCAAGAGTGGCGGAGACACCAATGCAATCTTTTCCATCGCATTCAGATCCTTTAGTGCAGGTATTTTTTAATTGACCGCACTTAAAATTGGCAAATTCTTCCGAGAAAGTTACCCTTCCTTTTCCAGGCTGACTTAAACTTAAAATTATTTTAACCGGTTTATTTTGCATATCTCTGCAATCGCAATTGTGACCTTTGCAGGAAATTGGTACTTTTAAAGAAACTTCAAAATCCTTGCAATTTGAAACATTATTCATAAGCCATTGCGTAAGCCCGCATTCAAGTTCATTTGAATTTAGTTTTTGAAAGTTATACACGGTTTTCTTCATCTTCGCAAAGGAACTATTTACGCAATCATAAATTTTTTCTAAATCCATGAAATCAAATTCCGTAATCATATTTCTCGTTGAATTGATTTCATTTTTTGCATTTTTAACGGATATTCTGCTGCTTAAATAAATTCTATAGGTGTAATTCCAGATTAATTTTTTAGTTGAAGAATCATAAGAGATTTTACTGCCAGAACCCGAGACATTTACAATAGAAGCATTGACTTTTGCTCCCTCCAGAGTATAAACCGAACCAAAATATTTAGTTGCGGCCTCTCCCAATTTTTCTCCGAATAAAATTTCAAAATCTCGCTTAAAATTAGAGTAGGAATTCCAATGTTCATTCCATTCAACCGGAAACTCCAGAACATTATCAAAAAATCTGTCTGAATCTTCTTCCATAGTTCTCTTTAAATTTATTTCTGTGTGAATAAAAGAAGATAATAATTCAGAAAACTGAATCTCCGGCAAAGTGTGGTAATAGATTGGTGTTTCTCCAACAGAACCCATTAAAATAACGAAAACTCCGGCAATTATAACTGAAAGTATCATTGTAATTTGCAAAATACTCATTCCTTTCATACTTTAATCCTTTGCTAAAACAACAATCACTTTTCCATCTTCTTTTTTATTTTCGTTTCCGTCCTCGTCTCTAACAACGCAGGTAACTGTATAATCACCATATTTTTTATAAGTATGATTAAACTTAAATATTGCACTTTTGGAATCCCATTTTTCTATTTTAAGGTCAATTGGATTCTTTTTTATAAAAAATGTTTTTTTTGAATCTCCAAAATCTAAAATTATCTCGGTTATATTGCTGATTTCAAATTCTTTTTCAACTTCTAACTTAAAATTTACTTTGGTATCTCCTTTAAATTCTTTTTCAATTCTTTCTTTTGTCCACTTTGAAGTTCCATCAAATTTTGCAGTAAAATTTATTTTTGGCAATTCATTTTTCAGGCATAATCTCGTCCCCCGTTTTACCATTTTGCATTCTTCGAGGTTGCTATTTTCTTTACATATAACGAGTTTGCAGGGTCCAACTCCGCATGGATCATTCGAAGAACATTCCCCTCTTCCGGGACCAGTTAAATAATTGCTGCATTCTTTAATATCATAACAACAAACAACAAATCTGATTCTCATATTTTTTGTTTCTTTTGAAAAAATTGGCATATCTTTATAAAAGCAGTTATAAGGATATTCTTCGGGAAAAGTTATCAGCGGTCCTTCCAGTTTATTTTTTGGCAAACCCATGGAAATTATTAATCCCTTCTGATCCTTGATTATATAAGTATTATCCTTTTTTTTTGTTTTTTCCTCCAAATTTTCAAGCAATTCCTTTAATTTGATTAATCCAGTAATTTCGGGATGTTCTGCATATATTTGCTCTATTTTTAGAGGTTTTATTTTCTTAAAATCAAGTTTCACCAATTCATTCAAGGCTTTCCAGCTGTCTGAAGGATAAGAAAGATAAAATAAAATAGAAGAAGGAAAATAATTCATCCATCTATATTCTGTATATGTTTTTACTTTTATCGGTTTTCCAACCAGTGCAGATCTTAAATAGAAACCCATTGTCATGGCTAAAACAAACATTCCAATAAAAACAAGTATCACTGCGGTAACGGGCCATTCAATTCCTCCCTCCAATTTTTTTGTTTTCATATTAACCTATATAAGTACAATCAAGATTACAATTTTCTGTGCCAGCTTCTTTTCCATCGCATCTGCAATCACCTTCGCATCCGCCGCTACAATCTTTACAAGAACATTGTGTGCAACAGATTGTTTTTGAGTCAAATAATTCTCCTGAACAAGAAGGATTAATAGGACTGCCTCCATCCCACATGCGAAGTTCTACAGTATACTTATTGTCTATATCCTCAACGCTAGCTATGTCACCAAAATCGCCTGTACCAAAGGTAGCTTCAACAGATTCATCCGGACAAATATTACCCCAGCCAATACTATCTACAAGATCTCCTTTACTGTATATACACAACACATAATATGTACATGTCCCTCCTGTGTTTTTAACAGTTACCTTCCACTCTATTTCATGCGATGACATCTCTTTCCAAGCGTTGTGGCTTATGGAAATAATTTTTCCAGCAGGAGGAGCTTTGCAATTTCCTGGTGGTTTACAACACACTCGATTAGGATTATCTGCATCAGAAGCTTCGGAAGTTATGTCTGTTCCTGTTCCACCACAAGAATAATATTCATCACACCATTCTCCACCTAATTCTACACAGGAGGGTTCTGTTGAAAGTTCCACTTCAGAATCCATAAGAGCATATTCCAAATCTTTTTTATCAGTTGGATAATGAGCCACAATAAAAACTTTATTCGCATTATTGTAAGGATGTCCATTTCTGCAAACTTTTTGCGTTATATTGATAACATAACCTTCTTTTCCGAGAGGTCTCAAAATCTTGACATTGGATGAATTGATATTTGGCCAGAATTTCATTTTTGGACAATTTAAAGAAGGTCTTTCGCATTTTTTTATTTTTTTTATTTCTGTTGTTCCATCGCTCTTTATAATTTCTCTATTAACTGTTATCCATCCATCGGGTTCACAACAAATTTTTGAAGCATTGATAATCCATGTTATTTCGGCATTATGCATTCCGTTGCTGGAACAACTAACAGAATCTATTTCCATACCATTATGCGTTTTATTTACGGCTATCGCCGGCAAACATTCGTACATAATATTATTTGACGGCCATAAATGATTAGTAACTTCCTGACACACATATCCTTCTCCTACAGATGGAGCATTTTCTAAATAATCTGGAGAGCAAGATTCGAGAACATTATCATAATTACAGGAAGAACATTTATGATCAACGCATGGAACTCCGGCACATTGTTCAGCTTTAGCACATTCAAAAATTCCCGGCCATGTTGCACAGGTAGATACTTCTCTATAATCATTTTTATTTAATTCGGAAATGCTTTTTCCTCCAGCTAATTTGTTTTCATCAACAATAATATATTTTACATCTATCGCATTGAAAGGCAATTTCTCATACAATAAATAATAATCTCTCGCCGTTTTACAGGATCTTACATAACCCACACCTCGGGCCTGAATATGAGCATCATCATAGCAATAGGTCTTACTATTCAATCTATCTGGATTTTCGTAATATTTATTGCAATAATCCTCACACACTTTTCCAAATCCAAGATATACGGGATTTTCCCGGCATTCTCTCTTGCAATATTCCAATTGCTTTTCTTTATTCCATTCTCCTTCCGGTTTAATATTTTCAATCTTCAAATAAAAATGTTTTCTTCCCTCTTTATATCCGGGTATGTCAATTCCATATGGCCACCAAACCATATTCCAAACTTTTTTTGGTTGGCAAATTTTTGCCGATAGATTGCTTTCATTTACAATTTTTTTCGGAATTCTCGTCATTAAAGGACATTCTTTTTCTCCACTAACCGGAATAACTTCAAGAACATTTGTTGTATTATTAAAATTCCAATTAAAACCGCAAATTACATAAGTTTTTACATTTGTAACATATGCAAAAGCATCATAAATTTTTCCAAAAATCCATCCTATTACTGGAATATCAAAAATGCCACCTTCTTTTTTTATTTTGATTTTTTCTTCTATTTTATAACCGCCTTTATTCACGACACAACCTTGAGGATAAATACCAAGATCAAGATATACTCTACGTTTACCCTTTACTCCAACAGAATAAAATCCTTCCCTTAATTTAGTTGCTATATTTGTTGTCAGTCCCGCAATCATTGTTCCAATTTTAATATTGTTGCCATCCGCAATGAAACTGATTAATTTACAATCCGCTTTTATTTTATCATAAGTAACAATTTTTTCAAAATCTTCTTTTTTTATATGAGTTAATATGCCCGTCTGTGAACGGATATATTCCAGAGGATTCAAATATTCAAGAATTGCAGATTTTACACCAAGTTTTACACCTATTTTAATTATGTCAAAAACGCCCACCGGCAAAGCACATTTTTCAAAAGCAGATTTACTTTCTGGAGGAATATACAGCGAATAAGGTTCTGAATCTTCTCCATAGATGTGAATGAAATAGTCTGATCCCGGTAAAAAGAATTCGGACATATTTTCAAAGATGGAATTTGCGGTTTTGTTTGCTTCTTCTCCCTTCCATTGTTCTAAAAAAGTTTTGCTGAAAATATTTGGGTAAACAGTCAAATTTTTCCACATAGAGAGCATATAAGCGAGATCACAGGCCGTTGTTTTTTTGGATTCCGTTGCTCTGGGCAGTGTCTGAAACTCAAACCAATAGGCAGCTATTAAACTCATAATTCCAAGAAATATGGCTAAAACTACAATATATCCCACCATATTAACGGGCAAACTTATTGATCCTCTCATATTTATGTTGAACTAAGTATGTGTATGGAAGTTTCATTAACTTTTTCAAAACAAATAAATGAATTGCATGCAGTTGTATAACCTTCTTCAGTTAATTTATTCCACAAATCACAATTCCCGCCTCGAGCAGCACACGTTTCATTATATTCGTACAAATTTAGATTTCCTACGAGAGAATTCGACAAATATTCTCCTTCCTTCAAATAATTATTTGCTGGACCCCAGATTTCTATATAATCTGAATGAATGGTTATTTTATTGCAATTTCTTAAACTTACACAGGCGTGTGTTTTAACCGGGGCTATTTCCATTAAGAGAAGGATGTTCTTTATTTGTGTAACCGTATTTACCTTCAGTTCACTCATTCTTTCTGTTGCCATAGACATACCCATTTGTTGCCAAGAACCAACAAATAAAATTGAAAATAATAAACCAAACAGAAAAAAGAAAATTTCCACCAATAAACCTTTATTCTTATATCTATCGGGCATAATATATTTTTTCTTTTAATTTGAGATAGAGAAGTTCGTATAGGAAGGACAATTCACTCACCAAATATTCTTTTTACCAAAATTGAACCGCAGGCATTTTTTATTAAAGTATATTGTTCAAATTCATTTTTTCTGGCAAAATAAGAATTTTTATTTGCCCACATTTTTCTTAATTTTTCTATTCCGGAAGTTCTGCAAGTTGGATTGAGATAATTCACTAGTTCTATATCTTTTTCTGATAGTTTTGGATTGGTCCACGGATTTTGGGGGGGTTCTTCCAAATCTTTAACGCAATTGGAATACCATCTTGAACATTCAAATTCAACTTCACCATGAACAAAAAGACTTTCTACTTCGTTCGCAAAATTTTCGCAGGTTTTAATAGTTTTTTTTGCACTCTCCTTTGTAAATTTTTCTACGCCCCAAACCAACGGATTGTTCATTTTTTCATATAATCCTCCTTTGCCGGATGCGGTCTGAACCATGCCAAATCCGAAAGCTATTACAAACAATAAAAGCACAACAAAAACCACGAGCAAAACCGCATTTCTTCCCTCAACTCCTTTCATTCTTCACATCTCAACATTAAAGCTCCAATATTTTTACATTTGGAAATACATTCACTTACTGTAGAACACTTAAGTTCCGATAGGATATCTAAAGGAATTGGTTCCTGGCAATTCCACATTTCGCATTTAGACCTCAGTTCGGTTTTATTTTCAAACGGGTTTATTAGTTTTCCCTGAGCACCAATAATTAAAAAACCAATTACTATTACGAGCATAATCATCAAACTCAGAATTCCAAACAGTATTTTGTTTTGCAATCCTTTAAACATAATAATGAATACAATATTATATTAATGAGAAAAAACTAATTTTTTTGAATTAATGAATAATTCCAATTAAAGGACTTAATAAATTTCTGATTGTTTCTACAGCAAAATTTGTAAATGGAACAACTCCTCCGCCAAAAATAATCAATGCTATTACAATGAGGATAAATAGGCCAATTATTTCAATAAGGGGTAAAATATGCAACTCTCCTCTCATATTAATATAATTTCTTAATTTCGTTAATAAGATCATTCATTTCAAATGATTTATTAAATTTTGGAGTGCAGATTTTTTCCCAATTTCCTTTACATGGATAACTCCAATCAGCACCAGAAAAATCCCAATTAACAATATAAATTAAATTGGACCAGACTTCCTCGTAAACATTTTTCCAGATGTAAGGATTTTCTAATGGAAGGATGTTTTCTTTTTTGGTTAAATTCACAAATTTGTCGTAGCCGGTTTCAAATTCTTCTTCTCTTATAATCGAACTGGTAATAATTTTCATAACTTCATTTGGATCCGAAGTATCAAATTTGGTTGCATCTCCTCCCGTTGGTTTAGAGATATCTCTAAATAGATTTTTCAATCCTTCTTCTATGCCAATACCCCATAAACCAAATATCGTCACATTATTATCTATTGCGGCCTGTGCGGCTTTTTTTACGTAATTTATATCTTCATCCGTATCCCAGGGATCATCGCAGCGAGGATTTGAACGGGAACAAACTCCACCGCAATAAGGACCTTCATCGCCAATAACAAACAAGATTTTTGATAAAACATCTTTTCTCCATAGATGATTTTTTACAACCCACTCTGCTCCGGAACCCCAAGATTCTGTATTGCAATTACCTTCGGCACAGTCAATTGTTATCCCCAAATCATCTCTTATATCTGAACAATTCAATATTTTGTATCTGCAATTTGGCTCATTGCACGTTGATGCACAGTTTGTTTTGCAACTGCCAGCCCTTCCATTTTCACCCAGAGCGTAGATAGTTACATTAACTTTATAATCTTTTTTTTCAACAGTTGAAGTTATGTCTTCTATAATACTGCATAAAGTGCTCCACTCATCCGAATTGGGCTGACACATGCTTCCGCTCGTATCAATAACAAAAGTTAAATCAACATTTTTTTTGAAACCAAGACCTTCCGGTTTTCCATATTGTCTTGCAGCCCAGTCACAACCTTCCTGACATTTCGTAATTTTTGTTCCATTTCCATAATAACCGTCTCTTGAATTGCAGAAAGTTTTACACAAAATAAAAGGATCATCAAATTCTGCATTTGTTCTGGTTGTTGTAGAGCAATTGCATCTTTCATCGCATTTGCTCTCATCCTTGCATTTATTGCCTTCTCCTTTACATTCTATATCTGCATATTCGCAAAACTCATCACAACATTGATGATAACAATCGTATTTATTGTAATTATAACAACTTATGCCTGGATGTGGTTCTTTCGTTGTTAAATTTGCTACTGCCCAGGCAATACCTCTATAATTTGGATTAGTCAGACTTACATCTCCTATTTTAAAGATCGTATACTCTCCGATTTTTGTGTGAAAGGTCGAATTTTCTATTTCAAGGAATTTTTCGCATCCTAGTTTTTGGTCATCATTTGTCAATCCCTCCTCACAGAAAAGATAATTTACCAAATCAAATTTTTTATTTTCAAAAATTCCACTACAATAATAACAATTACATTTGGTTTCGCAATCTTTGGCATTTTGAGTTTTAATAAAGCAATCTCTATAACAATTCATATTATTTCCTTCTTTGCAACCTATTTTGCAATCATCAGAATTTGTTCCATCGAACTCTTTACTTTCGCAATAATTTTTGCAAATTTCCAAAGAATTTTCATCATAATATCTCTGATTTGTGTAGCAGTCACACTTTACTCTGCAATCATTTTCCGAATTGCCATTATTTTCGCAACTATGGTAGCAATTCCAATTATTTCCTATATAGCAACTTCTTTCTTTTCCGGCAGTATTTGAAATTTTTCCTTCTCTGTTATACAGAGCGGCGGTGACTTTTTCAACAATTTTTTTACCGCCAGTTTTTATTCCGCCGTAAATTGAAAGATGCACAGGTTTTGATTTATCTACAACAATAACGGAAGGTTGCCCTCTTATTTCTTTAAAACTCTTTTTTTTCAGATCTGTCCCTATATCCGAGGGATAATTTGTTCCAAAATCAATACTTCTTTTTTCTGTAAGAATGCCCTCCCAACCGGGCGTGTCTTCCTCCAAACAAAGACAACTTTTTCCCAAACAATTATAGCAATATCCATTTAATTTGATTCCATATTGCATTCTGTTTTTAATTTCATTCCATTCATTGTAATCGATGTATTTGTTATCTCCTATTTTTAGACAATTATCTTTTAAATCATCATTATTTGAAATTTCATTATATGTTATACCATTTAACTCTGGAGGAATAAAACAACCCAAAGAAATCCTGTCAGAAACAATAATATCCGTTCTTTCTCCCATATTTTTTAAGATTGGAATTTGTTGGGCTTCTGAAAATAACTTAAATATGACAAATCCTCCTACAGTTAAAATTATAAAAGCAATAATTATACTCAGCAGAATCTTAAATTTTATTTTTATCATATTACTGCTGGAAGAATATTTTTTATAGAATGATAGACAATTGAAAAAAGATTTGAAAGAATATCTATAGAAAGTTGAGATTTTACCATGAGGAGAATTATTAAAATAGCTGTTATGAGAATTAAAATAATTGAAGCAATTGTTCTGGGTCCCATTATTAAATATTGGAATAAAAAAATTTGAATTTCAATGTTATTGGTGATATAAATATTGATTCTGGAAAAATTATATTTCCTCCCTCTGTCAGAGTTTTGGTGGTGCGATAAATCATATAAGTTGCCCAGACCAGAGCTGTTTCTCTGTAAGTTTTGTAAACTATTTCAGGATTTCTGAATAAGTATAGACTCCAGCCTCCTTTCGGAGTCCAACCGGGACCGACATAAATTGGTATGCTTGGCGTCATCTTTTTAAAACTACCAGAGGGAATAATTCCTTGCAGATATACAGGCACCGGAATTTCGGGCAATTCTTTTCCATTTAATTTACAAAAAGCATAAGGATTATAAAGGAAATAATTTCCATTGGAATTTTTACAAAACCACGTTGATTTTTTATTTAAATCTTTATATTTCAATTGAATGAAATTATTTGTGGAGTGGCATTCATCCCAGTCAATCATTTTATTATTAAAAGATTTTACTCTGGAAGGCAACAAAGGAATCTGACTTTTATCCAGTCTGACTATTGCTCGGCAGGGATAAATCAGAAGATTTTTCACTGGATTGGGATTTATTTCGTCATTAAAACTTTCCCTTATTTTTGAAAAATTTTTGAAAATAAAGTCCCGGTTTTTCAGATAATCCAAATAATAAACAATTTGAAAAGATATTGGATCAATTTTCTCCTCTTTTCTTTTTTGTACGCCATTTTCGCTTAAATTTACTATAAAAATCGGTTTTATAATTACGAAAGTTGGACAACATTTTTTGGCAACATCAAAAACAAAGGAGCAAGTGTAGATATTCGAATCTTTTCTACAAATACCTCTACTTTTTAAATCTCCCAAAGTTGTTGTATTTTTATTAATTCCAATTATTTTCAGATAATTATTTGGTTTATAATCGATGTCTGTTAGATAGTTTAGATTTAAATTTATATTGTCTTCCGCTTTATCTTTATCAAAAATTTTATGTTTTGAACTGTAATATTTTTTGAGTTCTTTCACATCAATTGTGAGAGTAAAATTTATTGTGCCAAAAGGTTTTTTTGGATCCAGATAATAAAAATTTTCTAAGCCCATTGTTTTAAATTTTGCAGGAGTTTCAGAAACAGGAGAACCAAAATCATCGGTTATTAAAGGATAAAATGCAATAATGGGGGAAACTGGTTTTTTTACCGTAAATATGTAGGTTAATGTAACTGGATTTTTAAATGAAGTTAGAAAGTTTGAGGGCACTGTTGCAAAAAATAATGCTGGTACCAGAATATCCAAATATTCAAAATTTTTTGTTGAAGGAAATCCGATGACTTCTTTAATATAAACACTGTTTGTCGGAAAAATAAAATCTGTTGGTTTAGTATTGCTCTCATTAAAAACTTTTTTAAAATTTACAGAATTTCCATTTAAACTGAGTTCTTTTCCGAACCAGACGACTGGAGGCAAAACAAAAATTTTTGTATCTGCAGATTCAAGAGAGATTTCAACACCTCCTGGAAGATTCATAAAGGTTGTCGGCTTCTGTTCAGAAATAAGAGCCGCTATTAAACTCAATACAACAACCAGACCGATAAGAACAATCAGGATTTCCAAAATAAGTTTATTAAATCCTTTCATAATGGAGAAGGAATTGCATTGTACATTTTTGTAAAAATTACGACCAATATTATAAAAACCATAAATAATATGATAATGGTTGCCACCATACTGAGTGTTATTCCTTTCATACCGGATTTTTCTTTTTTAGTTGAAGTTTTTGGAGCGAAGCGATAAAAAAGACGGCTTAAGTTAAAATTGCTAAATTTATATTTTATATTTTTCTCTATGTTGATGAAAAAATTCAAGAGAAGAAAATAGATGCACTCTTCCATCATAAAAAATAACCTTTTCATGCTGAAAAAATTGAATGAGCAACGGAAAAAACAAGAATAAGAAACAGAAGAGCTATAATCACCCAGAATATAATCATGGAAATGCCCTTTCTCATATTAAGGAATAAAACCAAATAATGCCTTTAAAATATTTAAAGAAAATTTTTTTCCCCACATGGCAAGTGCAACAAAAACAATGAGCACTACAAAAAATATTAAAATCCAGAATAATATGTTCATAGCCAAACCTTTATTCATAATTATAATAATATCAAAAAAGAATATCTAAAGATTTGTTCAATTGAGAAAAAACTAACTCATATAATCCGGTATTTCTGATTTTTCTTTTTTGGTTATCGGATTGTTCAAAGATTTTTCAAATTTTTCATAACTTTTCGCTACAACTTCGGGAATTGACGGTCTCATCTTCTTTAAAACTTCTTCAAAGTGTTTTTTATCTACTTTATCGATTTTTTTATCTTTTAAACTCTCTCTCAATGCGAGCATTGACGCTTCTCTGCATAGAGCTTCTAAATCTGCTCCCGAGAAATTTTTTGTTTTTTTTGCCAATTCTGACAGATTTACATTTTTACTTAAAGGAACATTTCTCAAATGAATTTTCAAAATTTCTCTTCTGCTTTTTTCATCCGGGGGTGGAACGAGAATATGCCTGTCAAATCTTCCCGGGCGAAGAAGGGAATAATCAACCATATCAGGCCTGTTCGTTGCAGCTATTACCACCACATTTTTAAGTTCTTCCATTCCGCTCAATTCCGTAAGCAATTGCGAAACCAAAGTATCTACAACCTGTGTCGTACTCATTCCTCTCGTACGGGTCATTGCGTCAATTTCATCAAAGAAAATTATTGAAGGCGCTGCTTGCTTTGCTCTTCTGAAAATTTCTCTCAGTTTTCTTTCACTTTCGCCAACCCATTTGCTAAGTAATTCCGGTCCTTTTACAGAAATAAAATTTGCACCGCTCTCATTGGCAACAGCTTTCGCCAGCAAAGTTTTGCCCGTTCCTGGAGGTCCGTAAAGCAAAATGCCTTTTGGAGGAGTTATATGAAAATGTTCAAATTTTTCTGGATATTTTAGAGGCCACTCCACCATCTCTTTTAATTTTTGCTTGATTTCTTCCAATCCGCCAATATCTTCCCACTTGACATTTGGAATTTCAACTAAAACTTCTCTCATCGCACTTGGCTCAACTTTTTGCATCGCATAATCAAAATCCTCTTTTGTTACGGTTAATTTTTCTATTACTTCTCTCGGCAGTTCTTTATCTTTCAAACTTGAGAGATCGGGCA
>Ga0190306_1000147_pt1 | contig 27220 bp, 31 predicted proteins | sample 48700734_MG_FD_161657 | JGI IMG/M metagenome (GOLD analysis project Ga0190306, IMG submission 161657) | Hydrothermal vent sediment bacterial communities from Southern Trench, Guaymas Basin, Mexico - 4870-07-3-4_MG | ecosystem: Environmental > Aquatic > Marine > Hydrothermal vents > Sediment ... | reverse complement strand
GCTTAATTTAACAATTATCGTAAGATACTCACTTTTTAAATGGAAGTCTCTACTTTTCTCTTCTAATTTCCACTCATTTTCTTGTCAAAAATACCCTTTTCCAAAAATCAATCGCGGATTTTGGGTTAAAAAAATACCTTGACAAGTTTATTATTTTGTGATAGTTAGATACCTGCAACAAATATCATGAATCCAAAGAATAGGGGAAAGGAGGTGAGTGCTAGATGTGATAATTAAATAATTTTGGCTAAAAACTATTTATTAAAAGGAGGGAAAAATGAAGAGGAACTGGTTAATATCTTTTGCTTTATTTATAGTAGTTTGCCTTTCATGGAATCTGTCTTATGCACAGGAAAGAGAAAAGGGAATCCTTGATGCCATATCTGAGAGGATAGAATTTCAAGGAGAGCTAGAGGCTGGTTTTAAAGTAGATAGTATAGGCTACAGGGGGGCCTCCAGAACAGATAGTAGTGAATTTGACCTTATTACCGCAGCCCTTGCTATAGAGGCCCAGGTTACCGATTGGATAAATGTGACAGTCGTACCACTATTTGAGATTGAAGACTTCTTTATTGATGAGGCACATGTTACCATAGGCCCTACAGATAGGATACCTTTTTATATTAGCGGTGGGATTCATTATTATCCATTTGGGAGGAGGGAGGCATACACACACTTTCCAGATGATCCATTTGTAAATCTACCTATCACCCTTTACTTTGGCGAGCTTCAAGACCCTGGCCTCATTTTGGGGTTCACACATGAGATTCCAGGTATGACTGGACATAGCTTTACTGTGGAAGGCTATGTATATAAGCCTTGGATGTATGCCTGCGGTCCTTATGAAGATATAAAGAGGACAAGTCATGCTGATAGTTTTGGGTTCGATGTGCATTATAATGTTGAGACTGATGATTATACCTTTGAGATAGGGGGTTCTTGGACCTCTAATATACTTGCCTCCTCAGGTATAAAGGACTATGCAAGCGGTTTAAAAGAGGGGATCGAGGGAGAACCCCTTTTGGCCCTGTTAAATTTACCAGTAGAGATATATATGGATAGTAAAGTTGATGCCATAGCTGCATATATGAGTGGTACATACAAAAACTTCTATTTTACAGCAGAGTATATGCAATCACTTGAGCCCCTTAGGCACATATACGGCCAGGCTGAAGATGTTTACTTTGAAGAAATCAGCCCCCCGGATGTGGATGGACACTATGCTCACCCCCATTTATGGACATTTGAAATCGGTGCCAGTATTGAAGAATATCTGGCCTTACCTACACCCGTTGAACTTATGCTTAGATATGCAGGTTCTCTTGAGGCACAACCTATCTATGATATACCAAGAAATAGGTGGGCCGTGGGCCTAAATATTGGCATTCATGATTATGCAACCTGGTCTCTGGCATATGCCTATAACGATTATGACCCAGATTGGGATGAGGTCTATGGAGAGGAGAGCGGAAGAAGTAATCGACACCTGTTCTTTACCCAAATAGCAATAGAGTTTTAGTAAAATATAGGATTAAAGTTTTAAAAGCAGGGGAGGGATACCTCCCCTTTTTTTCTTAAAGATTTTGTTGTAATATTTGAAAAACAAAAAGGGGCAAGGGATGAAGATTAATGTAAGGATAGCGGTATTACTTTTTATTTTTATCTTTTTAGCCCATTTGGCCTTAGCTAGATTGCCTAAAGAAGAAAAGAGGCTAATTAATGCAAAGATAGATATTGTTTGGGAAAATGTGCTTAAGCTTTTTCCAAAAAAGGAGATAAAGATAAAAAAGATTGACAGACATAGATACCTAATAATAGCCCAAAAAAGGATTACACATCAAAAGAGATTTAGTAGGGATATTAAGATAAGGCTTATTCCAAGGGGTGAGCAGACACTGGTTACCTTTAATATAGAGACATTCATTGCTTCAATAGGCCTTGGACGTACAAAGAAGATAATTGAAGATTTTTTAAATGAGGTAAAAATAGCCTCTGAGCGATCAAGACCTGCCTTAAGAAAAAGGCCTATAGTTGCAAGAGGGCATTATAAGCCACCCCTTAAAGAGGCAGTTAAAAAAAGGGCAGGGGAGATCAGGATCGCCTCATATAATATCTGCCATATGGATGAGATTATCGATAAATTCCTTACTGTAAAAATGAAAGAAAGATGCAATGCCATTGCAAGGAATATAAGGGCAATTGACCCGGATATCTTGGCAATTCAAGAGGCGCCAAGCACAAGGGAACAACTAGAGTTTTTTGTAAAAGGTTTTTTGGATGATAAATACAATGTCTATTTTCAAGGATCTGGTGATCGCTCCCTGGCACTTCTTATTAAAAAGGGCATTAGCCCCCCATGTAAAGTAAAGAAGGTTGAAAGGCCTGAGTATAAAAGTCAGTGGCAGGATGACATAGATAAAGATGGAGAATATGAGCACTGGCCCTATAGCTTTTCAAGCCCACCACTTGAATTGGACCTTAAATTTAATTTGGGGACACTAAAGATAATAGTTTTGCATCTAACATCAAAATATGGAAGGACCCCTCAAGAGAGGATGCTTGCTAGATATAGGTTGATTGCAGAGGCCAGGAGATTTAGAGAGATTATAAAGGCTGAGGTGGATAAAGATATTATCATTTTGGGGGATATGAACGAGAGCCCTGGCCTTGATCTATATGAAAGGGAACTAGGGATTGATGGGATCTCCCAATTGATTGGGAGGCCACCGAGTGATTTAAAGAGCAGTCTTATTGACATTCCAAGGAAGTGGAGGTTTACCTGTGTCTATCTAAGTAATGAGACAGATGATCCAGATGTTGCTTGGATAGATAGGATTTTGTTTACAAAGGCCTTAGAACAGAAACCAATTATCTATAAAAGGGGCTCGGGTAAAATCTATTATGAGCTTATGAATCCATTGGCCTCAGACCATATCCCAGTCAGTGCCATCTTTGTCTTGAGATAGTCCTTCCTACAAAGTTTAATAAATAAACTTTTGTTTTTTATACTTGACATTTTTTTTCTTTTATGTTAAGAGTATAAAACAATGATTTTGGAGGCTAAGATGAACGAGAAGATAGCCATGATTGGTGGATTAGACCGTTTACTTCCCCACTATAAAAAGATAGCGAAGGTATTTGGGTGTGATCTTTGTTATCATTGTGGTCGCTGCCAGTGTAGCCAAGAAAAGGGGAGATTATTAAACCTAGTAAGAAAGGCAGATGCCATATTCTGTCCGATAGATATTAATAGTCATGTAGCCTGTGGGCTTATTAAAAAATTTTGTAAGGAAGAGGGAAAACCCTTTTTCTTCCTTCGCAATCCCAGTGTGAGCAGCTTTAAAAGCGCCTTGGCCCTTTATTTAGAAAAATACTAGGAGGATTATATGGCAGTCTATTTTACGCCAGAGAGATATATCAAACGCCTAGAAGAGCGCTTTGGTGAAATGTTTTTGACAGAGCTTGAGGCACTAAAGCATGACCCATTCTTGGCAGGCAGTGATGTTGCTAGAAAATTTGGCCTTACTAGAGAGAGGATAAGACAATTGTGCAATCGCCTTTATGGTGAGGGATTTCTAAGTATACGTAAAAAATATCTAAAAGAGAAAAAGAAGATGCTTTTGCTCATCCGCCATTGGCGTAGAAATGGCAGCCTGAGATTAAAGGCATACGCAGAGCTTTTAGAAAAATTGGAGTATTTTGGCCTAGAGCCCAGGATCTATGGGCAAAGAAAACAAAGGCTTATTTTATTATCTAATAAAAAATTATTAATGTTCCGTGTCTCCCTTACCCAGGCAAATTTTTTTGGCCATAGGTATTTTGTAATCCACTTAAAGAAAAGAATTAATCCAAAAATTGATTTTATTGTAGTGGCTGTCTTATACAACAATGATTGGATTTTTTATATATTTCCCAAAGATATATTTATGCGTAGAAGCTACATCTGTATTGATCCTAGAAATCAAAATTCTACTTACAATCAATACAAAGGCAGGTGGGAGCTCTTAGAGGAGCAATCCCAAGTGCCCTCAATGTGGGGGCAGATGAGAAGGCGTTAAATAAAAAAACAAAAAGGGGGTTATGATGGAAAGATTAACAGAGGCAACAAAAAGATTGGAAAAAGGAGCAGAGGTAAGAGTGGGAAAGATTGAGGGGGGAACCGAGGTTAAAGGCTATTTAGAAGATTTGGGTATAAAAGAGGGAACAGTACTTAGAATCCAGGCTGAGCATGTCATTCATGAGCACCGTGGCCCTCTCCATCTTAAGGTAGGAGAAAGGGATGTAATTTTGGGTCAGGGTATGGCAGATAGGGTGAGTGTGGATAAGCACGGAATTACAACCACCCTTTTAAAACTGGAGGCAAATGAAAAGGGAGTAGTTAGGGGTCTAAGCGGTGGAAAGGAGACAGTGGAGATATTTGAAAAACTGGGGATAGCTGAAGGAAAAGAGGTGATGATGTTAGAGCATCTGCCTGAAGAGGTTTTTACATTAAAGGTTAAGGAGATGGAATTCAATTTAGGCGGTGGGGAGGCATCTAAGGTCTTTGTAAAAAAGAATAGAGAAACAGTCCAATTAAACTATTTAAATGCCGGGGAAAGCGGTGAGGTTGTAGATATATTAGGTGGGACCCATATAGAGCAGAGGCTAAGGGAGGTAGATATTGAATCTGGCGCAGTTATTACGGTGCTAAAAAGGGAGGTGACTGCACAGGCACCAAAAAGACATGGTAAGGTAATCTATGTCAGAGTTGATGATGAATATGAAGTTAGCCTTGGGCATGGTGTGGCAGAAAAGGTCTTTGTAGAGGCCCTCTAAGCACTATACATACAATTGAAACATTACCTTAATTGGAGGTGTCTAATGAAAGGTGGATTAAAGAAATTTTACAAGGCTTTGGCTATTCTTTTATTGATAGGGATTGGGCTTCCATGTTGGGCAGAGTACCCAGGGGTCCTTATAATAGCCCATGGGAGCCCAAGCGAGGAGTGGAATCAACCGGTTAGGGAGATAGTAAGTCAAGTCACTTTGCCGTATCCAATAGAGTTAGGTTTTTTAGAGTTTGTTGAGGGTGAGGGGATTCAGGATGCTGTGGACAGACTCGAAAAAAGGGGTGTAGATACTGCTATAGTAGTGCCTCTTTTTATCTCAAGCTTTAGCAATCATATTGAAGAGATAAAGTATATTTTGGGCCTAAGACAGGATCTACCAGAGGGCTCAGAGGATTTAGTACCCATTGTAACTACTTTAGATATAAGACTTACATCGGCCCTAGATGATCACCCCTTAATCGTTGAGGCCCTTTGTGATAGGGCAAGAGAGCTGATTGAGTCTCCACCTAATGAGATTATTGTCCTTGCTGCCCATGGGGCAGAGAGTGAGGACTACCTCAAAAAATGGGATGAAGGCTTGGAATCTATTTGTGTCCGAATGAAATGGGAGTTAGGGGTAAGGGATGTCAGATATGGATACATATTTGAGGATAAAGTGCCCTATCTTCCAGATGTGGTAAGTGAGGCAGTGGCTGAGGCAGATGTAATAGTTATCCCACTTATGATATCTAAGGGTTTTTTCACCAAGAGATTTATTCCAAGGATACTCTCAAGTTTTATGGAAGACATCGCCTATAATGGAAGGCCATTAGCCCCGTCTAAGAATATAGCAAAATGGATAGAATTGACTGCAAGTGCACCTTTAGTAAAACTACCGCCTATCTCCATTTATGATAGGGAACAGGGGCTTTTAGAAATAACCCTGGATGAGGTAAGAAAACTTGAGCCTATGTGTTGCTGCCGGGTAAATACATTTAGGGTATGTCAAGAGGCATTCTCCCATCTTTGGGAAGATGAGATCCCGGTAAGGGATGATATCCTTATTATATCCCTACACCCATCCCATGGCCATGAGGAGGCCTTTGACTATATTACAAAGGCAGCAAGTAGGGGGAATTATTTGGTCGGCCTCCCAAGAGGCACTAGTATAAAAAATATTACAGAGGAAAATTATATCTTTGGTGTCTATAAGAAGTCTGAAAATAGACTTGCAATACTTACTCTAAAAGATGATGTATTCCCAAAGAGGTTTTTAGAATTTAGAAATTGGATACGGCCTAAGATAAAAAATGGTACAGCTACAGAGGCACAAAAGAGGGCATTTATTAGTGCAAAAATGGATTTTATAAATCGAATCCTGGTAACAGAAGAGCCATATAAAATACTTATCTTTCATTAGTCATGGAAACATTAAGATGGAACAAAAATCCATTTTTTTATAAATTTGCTGGTATTAATTATAATTGCCATAACCTCCACAAGTGGTGGGACAAAAGGCTATTTAATTGGACATACAGTAGTTACTTAGCAAAATATTGCAGTTCTTGTTTTGAAAAATGGTGGGACCCTGAAACCTATAATTGGGAGTCAGTCAATGCCCTGATTCGCTATTGTCCTCAGTATTTTTACATCTGGTGGAATCCTGAAAAATTTAACTGGAAGCCTCGCTCTACCAGGTTATTAATGAATTATCTTAAAGAGAAATTTGATATCTGGTGGAATCCAAATCGCTTTCCATGGGAGACAAATACCATATACCTTATTAAAGATTTTCCACATAAATTTTTAACCTGGTGGGATGAGGAAAGGTTTCCCTGGCATACAAGATGGGAAGGTATCCCTATTGAGGCCATGTTGATTAAGCATTGCCGTGATTATTTTAATGTATGGTACTTTAGTAAATATTTTAGGCTTACAGATGAGTTGTGCGCATTACTCAAAAAATACTGCCAGGATTTTAAAGATCTCTGGGCCCAGGACTATTTATTATATAAACTAACAAAATAACCCTATGCATGAACAACTTATAAAAAAGATAATATCCAGAATGCTGAGGGACCAAAATTGTCTCCCGCTTGGCCTAGAGCTTCTAAATTATGATATACGTTTTGTAAATCTAGATGAAGATATTACTGTCTTTAGAGGAAAAGATACTATCTATATCAATAAAAACAGTAATTTTTTGAAAAGCAGGGATATAGAAGAGGGGGTAACATTTTTATTGTTGCATGAGGTTTGCCACATCTTATTTTTCCATGACTTAAGGAAAAGATTTCGAAATTCTGTCATCTGGCATATGGCTACAGACTATATGGTAGATGCATTGCTTCTTTATCTAAGAACCATATTTGATGAAGCCCTTATTAAATATAATCCTTATAAAATGTTTTCTGGAAAAGACCCATTCCTATTTAATGAAAGATATAAAAACATGTTAGAAGAGGAAATATATGATGAGCTCATAAAAAAATCAGATATAACTGCACAATTTAGTAAAGATTTATTTTCAAAAAAAGAAAATACTGGGATTGAGATAGATGACCTTTTTGGGATACCACAGGTCGTAAGGACACGCCTAAAGATTGATGAAACATTTATAGAGCGTACTGATGTTGAAGTTCCTAAAAGGAGTGGGAAAAGGGCATCAAAAGAAGATTCTTTGGAAGAAGATTTAGAGGATGAGGCAATAAAAAAAGATGTTAAAGGAAAATCAAAAATAAAACCAAAAAAGGAAAGGTTATCTGTAGAATTAAAAAAGAGGCATCAAACCGAAATATCTAGACTCATGTTTGAAGAGGTGCTAAGGGGTCATGCCTCCAGGGAATCGATGAAGTTTCTCAATCTATTATTTGGTGTAAAGGTTGATTGGAAAAGGATTTTAAGAGATTCCCTCAATACCGCATTAGACAGGTCCCCTGAGCTTATATGGGGGAAACCAAGGCTCTCGTGGCTTGTAAATATAAACTATCTCCCCTATCTTCCAAACTATACAGAAGAGGAAAAATTGGGGACATTGATTGTTAGTATTGATGAGTCTGCATCTATGTCCGATGAGGATGTCTCTAAGGCAATAGAGGTCATTTGTCAGGCAAAGGATAGGTATAAAAAGCTTTATATAATTAAACATGATGTAGATGTTAACTGGACTAAGGAATATCAGGAAATCGGAGATGCTGAGTTAAAAACGCTTCTTATAAGAAGACATTGTGGAGGCACTTCCCACAAAAATGTCTTTAAGGAAATCCTGCGTTATTTAAAATCAGAGGGCAGTTTGGTATCTGCTTATATTGCTATAACAGATATGGAGTCTGATATTGAGGAGTATCAGGATATGCTGCCACACTTCCTTCCCAGGATATATCTCACAAATGCCAAATCTTTTCCTAGAGGCATTATAGGAAAAATTATTAATGTCTATTAGTTTATTGAAGCAGGAGACAATATGAAGACAAGCCTAAACTTAAGTGAGGTGGTTGAATTTGTCAAAAGGAGTGTAAGACTTCAACTTAAGGCCTCTAGAGATTCACAACCAGTATCTATACCCTGGCTATCAGGCCCACCTGGCATTGGAAAATCTGAGGTGATTAGGCAGATATGTAAGGAAGAATCTTGGGGTCTAAAAGTAGTCTATATGGCCACTATAATGCTTGAGCAGATTACAGGCCTTCCCAAGATAGGTAAAGATGAGGATAAAGGAAGTGAATTTATTATATGGTCAAGACCAGAGATCTTTAATTTCAATAAATTAGAGATAACCCCTCCTAATGATAAAGCCCCTACTGTTTTATTGCTTGATGATGCCCACCTTTGCAATCGCCAGGTTCAGGCCTATATGTTTCAGCTTTTAACCTATAGGTGTATTCATGACCACAAGCTTCCAGAAAATGTGGCTATTATCCTGGCCGGTAACAGGGGCAGTGACAAGGCAGGCTTCCAGGAGATCCTTGCCCCAGTTGCAAACAGGATATTTTTTATTGACCTTTATGCAGACGTTGATCAATGGATTAAGGAATATGCACTAAAGAACAATATTAGAAACGATATAATTACCTTCCTTCAGAATTACCCTGATTGCCTTATAGGTAAGCCTATGGAATCAGGGGCCTGGCCCTCTCCAAGGTCATGGGCCTATGCCTCTAGGACCATGGATGCCTTTGAAGACTCTTTAGATAAACAGGGCCTATTTACTATCTTGAGAGGTCATGTAGGCACTGAAGTCACCGCTAAATTCATTGAATATTATGAGCTTTATGCTAGGTGGAATGCGAAAGAGATTTTGAATAACCACTTTTCTATTGAATTTAAAGACCTGTCTAAGATTCAATGTTATGCCCTTTTGAGTTCTTGTGTTTCCTATCTGCTCAGGGTTTTAAGGGAAAACAAGTTCAAGGTAAATGACGGTATTGGCAGGCTAATTGATAACTTTAAGCATATTCTAAAAGAGATGATTAATTACCATAAGGAGATTGTTCCATTAGGGCTAAAGCTTCTGCTTTTGGGAGAAAAGACAGAGACAGGGAAAATAACCATAATTCGCAGGTTAACTTCTGATAAACAAGTAATCAATGAACTCTTTGATATTGTCTAATGTGCAAAGTGGCTGAACTTGCAAGAAGAGACAAAAGATGAAATGATACAGCTACAGAGGCACAAAAGAGAGTATTCTATTGACGCCTCCGATATTTTTAGATAGACAATAAACAAAGTATTTTTATAATGAGCAATCTAAATACTAAAAGGAAGGCCATTAAAACATTTATAAGTAAGTTACTTGCTACCCCTATCAGGGATGAGATATCTAAAATTTTTTTATTTGGAAGTGTCTTAAGAGGGGATTTTAGAAGAGATAGCGATATTGATCTTTTAATAATTGCCACAGGCTCGCTGGATAAAGTGAGGGATGCCTGCGCCGACGCAGCCCTAGAAACATGGATACTCTGTAGAGAAAGTATAGAGCCCCTTGTCTATTGTATTGATGAACTGAGGTTTCCAAGTTCTTATTTTATCTATCATGTTATAACCAGGGGAGAGGAGGTATATAGCATATAATTCTTGTGAGCTTTGTGCAAAGGCAGCCATCCTATTAAAAGTAGATGAGATACCTGGTTCCCATGGAGGGGTGGTAAATAGGTTTGGAGAACTCTATGTGAGAACTGGCGAGGTAAAGAAGGAAATAGGCAGAGGCTTGAATAGGGGGCTAGAATTGAGAAATAAAGCAAGATATGACTCTCATGCAGAAATAACAGAAAAGCAGGCTCAGAATATAATACAGCTTGCAGAAGAGATGATAAAAATTGTTGAATCAGTAATCCCTATGTCTAAATAGATAATCTCTAGGTCATATAACTTTTTTTACTACTTGACAAGTTTGAAAAGTTAGTGTAAGTTAGACTACTTGAATTTTATAAGCAAAATAAAACAAAGGAGGGGATCATGACAGAAATAGGTTTTTTATCATTTTTTGTGCTTTTAGTAATTAGTGTCGTTGTTGCATTGTTAATACAATATGTAGCCAGGATTGAGCCTATAAAGGGGATAAGGGGGCTGATTAATAACATATGTGTAGGTTTTATTGGCGCCTGGCTAGGCCATCCTATTATTGGGCATTGGTTTAAACCTATTAGAATTTGGGATGTTTACATAATTCCAGCTTTATTAGGTTCTGCACTTCTTATTTATATCTTTTCTACAATTATGGAATTTGTTTTGAAGGCACTGACAGAAATTAAAACAACATCTCCAGAAGTTAAAGAAGCATCAGCAGAAGGTGAGTCTTGACAAAAATTCATTTAGTGATAGATCGGTTCAACAATATGAGATATATCTTATAAATTATTAAATTTATTAATAGCTATGACATTAGATGAGATAAAGCCTGGTCAAGAGTGCCGCATTACAAGGGTAAATATAGGCGGTGCTACAGGGCAGCGCCTAATGGACATGGGCTTTATGCCTGGGACAAAGGTAAAGGTAGTGCGTAATGCACCACTTATAGACCCAGTTGAGTTTTCTATTAGAGGATATTATGTCAGCCTCCGTCATTCAGAGGCTAGAGGAATAGAGGTGGAGCCATTATGAAAAAGGAAAAAATTATAGTAGCAGTTGCAGGCCAGCCAAATTCTGGTAAGTCCACTATTTTTAACCTCCTTACTGGGGCTAGGCAGCATGTGGCCAATTACCCTGGTGTAACTGTTGAGAAGAAGACTGGGATATTTAAGTTTCAAGGGGATAGGATAGAACTGGTTGATTTGCCTGGTACCTATAGCCTTACCTCATACACATTAGAGGAGCGTATAGCAAGGGATTTTATCCTCCATGAAAGGCCAAAATTGGTAGTTGATATAGTAGATGCATCAAACTTGAAAGATGTTGATTTATGGCATAAAGAATAAATTCTCTAAGATATTTAGAAAGCTCTCGTCATATATCTTTCCAAATGAAGAGCATATTATCTGGGAGAGACGATTCAAGCAAATAGCCTCTCTTGTGGGTGAGTGGATTTGGGAAATAGACTCTAGAGGATATTTTACCTATTGCAATGCGATAGTGGAACAGGTGTTGGGTTATAATGCTGAAGAGATGAGAGGAAGGCTTTTATATGACCTTTTTTATCATGAGGATTTAACAAAGTTCAGAAATTTGTTAGTTGATGTCTTTAACAAAAGAAGACCTTTTAAAGACTTTACCGCTCGATTCATACACAAAGAAGGACATTTGTTGACCATAGAAAGCCACGGCCTCCCTATACTAAGCCACGATGGGGTTTTGCTCGGTTATATTGGGGTCAGCCGTGACATCAGTGAACGAATAAAGCTAGCGAAGCGTGTGGCTGAATCTCAAAAAATGGCGGCATTAGGGCAGCTATCTGCAGGAATTGCACATGAGATCCGCAATCCCCTCCAGGTGATGTCAGGCTATACTCAACTTTTATCTATGACAGAAGAGAGCAAAGAGCGGAAGGAAAAAATCAAAATTATAGAGGAGCAGATCAATAGGATTGAACATATCTTGCAGGGCATCTCTCAGTATGTCAGGAAAATTCCTCCAAAAGAGAGAGAAAAAGTAAACCCAAATACTATTATCCAAGAGGTAATATCCCTTATAAATTATAGAGCATCTGTGGATAATATACACATCAACTTGCATTTAGCCGAGGATCTGCCTGAAATCTTGATCAATAAGGATGAAATGTATCAGGTATTTTTGAATTTGATCACCAATGCCAGAGACGCTATGCCTCATGGTGGAATTCTAACAATAACTACTAAAAAGAGAAAAGGTATGGAGATTATCTTTGAAGATAGTGGAGTAGGTATTCCAAGAGAAATTAGAGATAAGATCTTTGACCCCTTCTTTACTACAAAGGAGGTAGGAAAAGGGACAGGACTGGGGCTTTCTATTACTCGCTCCATAGTTGAAAGATATGGCGGAACAATAGAGGTTGAAAGTGAAGAAGGTAGGGGAACAAATTTCACAATTAAGTTACCGGCAGGAGTATGAAAATTTATGCAAGAGAAAGAAAAGGTGTTAGTAGTAGACGATGAAGCAATGATTTGCAGCCTTTTAAATGAGTTTTTAACCCTTGAAGGATATCAAGTTGCTATTGCTTATAGTGGAGAAGAGGCCTTGAGCTACGCAGAAAGAGAAAAGCCGCATATAGTGCTTTTAGATATAAAAATGCCTGGAATGAATGGTTTAGATGTATTAGCAAGGATAAAAAAGGCAAATAAAGACACAAAAATCATCATAATGACCGGTGAGGACACCCCTAAACTATTTACAGAGGCTAAAGCACTGGGAGCTGATTACTGTATCTTAAAGCCCTTTAAATTAGAAAACTTAAAAAGATTCCTGACCTCTGGGAAAGAGCACTACGGGGAAGAATCACAGAAAATTTGAGTTTGCTGTCCGGCTTCCAGCAGTTGCTATTAAGTAATTCCAGCTTGATATATGAGGTGGTATGGATGAGAATGTTAGTTCTTGTCTTTGGAAACATTTTTTTAAGGCCATGGTCATCAAGAGGGTTTAAATATTTGAGAGGCGGCGCCCTTTAAAAATAGTAGATGCCTCATTTTCTTTAAATGGCATTTTATTATTTTAACCAAAGGAAGGTGCTATTACAAACTTGGTAAGTATGATGAAGCGATTCTTAATCTTAAAAAGGCGTTAAGTGAGCCAAAATATGGGATGGATGCAGAGGCAAGATTATGGTTAGGTAGAGTATATAAAAAGAAAGGTGATAAAAGAAAGGCAAAAGAAAAAATAAAGGAGGCTTTAGAATTGTATAATAAAAAAATTAAAGAAGCAGATGGATACAGCATTCATAAAGTATATCTTAAAAGAGGATTGTACTATTTGGAGCTTGATGAGTATGGTAAGGCCATTTCTGACTTTAAAGAGACAATAAAAAGAAGGGTATTTTCAGACAGGCCAGTTAATCATACAAATTATTATTTAGATGCCCATAAATATATTGGCATTGCCTATATGAGAGCAGGAAATAGGGATAAGGCAGAAGAATATTTTAAAAAGACAATAGAGTTGGCAAAAGAACGTGGCTTTGAAGAGGTAATAGAAGAGACTGAAGAACTTCTGGCCAAATTGTAATTTTTTTGAAAGGAGGTGAAAGGTATGTGTGTTCCAATAAGTGTACTTACAAAAGGAAAGATTAGTGGTTGCACAGGGCTGTGTAGGCTTTGGCCTCATATAAGTGCCTTGGTAGCCCTTTTTGCTGGTTTAGTTTGGAACTTTTTGCGTGGAAGAAGGTCAAAGATATTTAAATGAATTGGCTAAATAGACATCTAACCTTGCAGATTGAACCTACTCGCAGATGCAACTTAAACTGCAAGATATGTATGCGACGGAATTTAAATGAAAGTAATATTCAACTATCTTTAGAGAATTTTAAAAGAGTATTGAATTCTGGTAATTTTCAGCATGTTTGTCTGCATGGATGGGGTGAGCCACTGCTTAATTCTCAGATATTTCAAATGATAAAATACGCTGAATCACAAGGAATTTCTACAGAACTTACTACTAATGGGACTCTGCTTAAAGAAAACTTAGAAAAAATCTTTGGCAGTGGTTTAAGTATTATTGCCCTTGGAATACATAATAGGGAAATCTTTTTATTTATTTTGCCCCAAGACCTTCTATACCTTGTGTTGCAGTTAATTATAGTATCTTTGTTACAGTTGAAGGTAAAATTACCCCCTGCCCTTATCTTCCAGAGCTTTGCTTAGGAGATGCCTTTAATGATGATGTAAAAGACATATATCTAAAAAGGATTAATTTTATTAAAAATATGAGTAAGCACCCTATATGTAACAAGTGCCCATTGGGTTCAAGAAATGGTAAGTTTTATTGCTGATTGTTATAGTTTTTACAATATTATAAACTACTTTGCCATATCCCTGTGTCAGCCATTTACGATTGAAAAAATTTTTGAAAAAGTTTAAAATTTTTATAAAAATATCTTTGATGTAGGAGAAAAAAATGAAAGTAACTGTAATAATAGAAAAAGACGAATTTGGATATTATGCCTATTGTCCTGAATTAAAAGGTTGTCATACCCAAGGAGATAGTTTGGATGAAGTCCTAAAAAATATCAAAGAAGCAGTAGAATTATATCTAGAAACTTTAGATGAAGAAGAGAAAAAGATTTTATTGAATAAAGAAATACTAACTACCTCTTTAGAGATTCGAGTTGCCTAAACTGCCCCGGATAACAGCTATTGAGGCTGAAAAATTGTTATTACAAGCAGGCTTTCGATTAATTCGAACTAAAGGAGGTCATAGAATCTATATGAAAGGGAATAAACGTTTTGTTTTACCTTTCCACAGTGGAAAGATATTGCATCCTAAAATAGTAAAACAGCTATTTGAAATTATCGGCGGCTAGCTTGGCCGTTGAGACAAATAAAATGGAAAGTTTGATTCATGCAAAAACAAATGAAGGGGTTAAAGTCATAGAATAATAATGAAAATCCAATACGGTCATAAAATGATAAGAAACATGGAGGAACGGAACACTTTGGAGATGGTCAAATTTGAGTTACTAACGTGGTTCACTTACTATGATTTTCTGGGCTACACCCCAGCCAAGGGCAAGCCTTGTATCCTTTATTGATATACGCACAGGGCCTGGGCGTGAGTTGCTAAGCACCTTTATGGTAATCCCTGGAATGAGCCCTAGACTAAAGAGCCTTGCCTGTAGACCCCTTCCTGCATTTATTGATATTAGCGTAACCTCTTTACCAGGACCTACCATACTAAGTGGGATCAGCCTATTGTCCATAATCTTGACAATTGCTAACTTTAGTTTAAGAAAAAAATTTTGTCAATATCATCTTGACAAAAAATTCTTTTAGTGATAAATTAGCTCAACAATATGAGATATGTCTCATAAATTTTAATAGCTATGACATTAGATGAGATAAAGCCTGGTCAAGAGTGCCGCATTATAAGGGTAAATATAGGCGGTGCCACAGGGCAGCGCCTAATGGACATGGGCTTTATACCTGGGACAAAGGTAAAGGTAGTGCGTAATGCACCACTTATAGACCCAGTTGAGTTTTCTATTAGAGGATATTATGTCAGCCTCCGTCATTCAGAGGCTAGAGGAATAGAGGTGGAGCCATTATGAAAAAGGAAAAAATTATAGTAGCAGTTGCAGGCCAGCCAAATTCTGGTAAGTCCACTATTTTTAACCTCCTTACTGGGGCTAGGCAGCATGTGGCCAATTACCCTGGTGTAACTGTTGAGAAGAAGACTGGGATATTTAAGTTTCAAGGGGATAGGATAGAACTGGTTGATTTGCCTGGTACCTATAGCCTTACCTCATACACATTAGAGGAGCGTATAGCAAGGGATTTTATCCTCCATGAAAGGCCAAAATTGGTAGTTGATATAGTAGATGCATCAAATCTTGAAAGAAATCTCTATCTTACGTTTCAGCTTGGTGAGATGGGGATCCCATTGGTAATTGATTTAAACATGATGGATGTAGCAAAAAGCAGGGGACTTGAGATAGATATATATGAATTGAGCAAAAAGTTAGGGGTCCCAGTAATCCCAACAATTGGCAATAAAGGGAAAGGGAAAAAAGAACTCCAGAAGGCAATATGGGACGTTGCCAAGGGAAATATCAAATCTAGCCTTATACGCATTGATTATGGTGATGCCCTAGAGGCTATACTATCCTCTTTAGAAAAAAGGCTTTCAGAAGAATCTGCACTCTCTCAAGACTATCCCCTAAGGTGGCTTGCTGTAAAACTTATGGAGGGTGACAGTGAGGCAGAGAGGCTTGTTAAAGAAAGGTCAAAAGATGGAAAGGAAATTATAGATTATGTAAAAAATGAAAGGGAAGGCTTTATATCTCAATACAAAGAGGCCCCAGAGAAGGTTATCGCCCAGAGGCGTTATCTTACTGCAGAGAAGATTGTAGAAAGTGTTATTAAGAGAAAAAGGGAGATAGCCTTAACCCTATCTGATAAGATTGATAAAGTTGTCTGCCATAAGGTCTTTGGTTTTATTATCCTGGCTGCTGTTATCTATAGTCTATATGAACTCTCTATAGTCCAAGGCTACAATATTACCAATTATACCTGGCCCATTTTGGCCTCCTTTAGAAACCTTATGGCAAAAATCCTCCCCCATGAAGGATTCATCTTTGACCCACTCCTTCGTTCGGTACCCTTAGGGGTCATTGATGGGATGGTGGCAGTCCTAAATTATGTCCCTATCTTTCTTATCCTCTTTGCCTTAATAGCAATACTTGAAGATACAGGCTATATGGCGCGTATGGCATTTATCCTAGACCGTATCTTTAGGCGTTTTGGCCTCCATGGACAATCCACTCTACCCTATATATTGGGTGGTGTATATGTAGGTGGCTGAGCTATACCAGGTGTCATGGCGTGCCGTGGCATAAAGGATGAAAGGGCCCGTATGGCAACAATACTTACTGTACCTCTTATGAATTGTATGGCCAAGATCCCACTCTATGTACTCTTAATTGGAATGTTCTTTGCTGCATACAAGGGTCTTGTTATGTTTTTTATAGCCACAATTACACTGATCATAGCCCTTGGTGTAGCTAAGGCCTTAAACCTCACTGTGCTTAAGGGAAAGGAGAGTGCACCATTTGTAATGGAGCTTCCTCCTTATCATATCCCTACAGTTTCTGGTGTCTTGCGTCGTTGTTTAGAAAGGACATGGCTGTTTGTAAGAAAAGTCATAACCATTGTTATTGTAGTAGCCATTATTGTCTATGCACTCATTAGCATGCCTGGGATAAGTAAAGAGAGAAGGGCCTATTATGAAAAGAGGGCAAATCAGGCAATTGAGAAGTTCTATAAGGAGATAGGAAAAGAAAATCCATATGCCAAGACCTTGGCTGGTAAAGGGCTTATGGAATTTGCCAGATATTGGGACTCATATAAGGCTGCTATGATGGGGGCAAAGGGGAAGGAGGAAAAGAGGGCTATTGATGAAAAGTTTAGGGCCAAAAATATTGAATTTTACAAGATAGTGAAAAAGGGGAAGTATGAACTTGATGGGAAAAAGATAAAGGATAAGGATGCAAAAAAGGTCTATAAGGCATACAAGAAGCTTGCTAGGGTAAGAAGGAAACTTAGGCGTGAAATCAAGGATGAGACAGTCATATCAAGCTATCTGGGGCATGTTGGCCGGGCTATAGAGCCATTTACAAGGTTTGCAGGGTTTAACTGGCGCATAAATATTGCCCTTATTAGCTCCTTTGCAGCAAAGGAGAATTCTGTAGCAACCTTAGGAAGCATTTATCAATCTCCACCAGGTGAAGAGGCACAACTTGGGGAGAGGATAAAGAGGAAAGAGACGGGCTGGACACCACTTCATGCCCTGGCCATAATGCTTTTTATGGCCATGTATCCTCCCTGCATCCCTACACTGATCATGGTCCGGTTGGAGACCGGAAGCACAAAATGGATGTTATTTGCCACAATCTATCCCATTATATTGGGGCTTACAATAGCAATCCTTGTATTCACTGGAGGAAATCTTTTAGGCCTTTCAGGAATTCAGGCAATGATTGCCTTTTATGTATTGGCAATAATATGCACAGCAACAATGGGATTTATCAAAAGAGAGCCAAAAATTGCATAGAAAGGAGGTGAGACTATGAAAAGGGCCTTAATTTGTTTATTTGGTCTTATAGTTATGGTATTTTTGGCCAATTATTCTTATGCCCACACCCCGCTTTGCTCTTGTTGTGACAACGGAGATGGCACTGTGACATGTGAGGGTGGATTCTCTGATGGTTCTTCTGCTGCTGGCGTAAGTATGACTGTGTTGGATAAGAGCGGAAAGGTATTGATAAAGGGAAAGATGAATGAAGATAGTGAATTTACCTTTAAAAAGCCAGATGTCCCTTATACAGTTGTCTTTGATGCAGGGCCAGGTCATGTAGTTAAGGTAGATAGTAAAGACATCACTGAATAGAAAGGAGGATAAGAGATGAAAAAGATTATGTTATTAAGTATGGTATTTGTATTAATGCTAAGTATTTCTGCATTTGCCCACTTTCAGATGATTTATAGCCCAAACAGTGTACCGAAAACGAGAAAGATTAATCTTAAGCTGATCTTTACCCACCCATTTGAGGCAGGTCATACCATGGACATCGGAAAGGATGAAAGTGGTAAGATACACCCACCCATTGCCTTTGGTGTGATGCACAAGGGAAAGAAAAGGGATTTATTAAAAAAACTAAGGCCAATTACCTTTAGGAGTCTGACCAATAGCGGTAGGGCCTATGAGGCTGATGTTAAACTAAAAGGCATGGGGGATCATGTCTTTTATTTTGTTCCTCCACCATATTATGAACCTTCAGAAGACATATATATACAGCATTGCACCAAGGTCATATTCAACATAGGTGGTATACCAACAGATTGGGATGCAGCAGTAGGTGACCCTCTACCGGTTGAGATTATCCCTTTGGACAAACCTTATGCCCTGTGGGTCGGTAATGTTTTCCGTGGTATGGTCACGTGTGGTGGCAAACCAGTGCCCAATGCTGAGATCGAAGTGGAGTACATGAACCATGATATAAAGGGGAATGCCTTTGTTAAGGAGGCCAAGGTAGAGGCCCCTCATGATGCATTTGTTACCCAGACTATCAAGGCAGACTCAAATGGCATATTCACCTATGGTCTTCCTAGGGAAGGCTGGTGGGGCTTTGCAGCCCTAGGTGCAGGCGGGGATCTAAAATACAAAGGTAAAGAACTTTCCCAGGATGCAGTCATCTGGGTTCAGGTATGGGGGATGAAATAATTAAGCAAAAATCAAGGGAGGCTAAGTCCTCCCTTAAGTAAATTTCTCTACCTTAAGTGCTCTGGCAGATAGCGGGCAAATGCCCCCTTAGATGGCCTCTTTTTAAAATAGATCTTCTCTGTAAAGGTAGGGAGTAATTTTACATACAATCTCCTCTTCTTGATACTTACTATCTGCCAAGGGCGACCAGCAAGGACAAATACATCCCCCTCATTGGCCGAGGTAAAGACCTCACCAATTGTCCTTCCTGTATTAAACTCTATCACTTGAAAGTGGCCAAAAGTTGGGATATTGGAATGGATGAGCCCACGTTCCCCCAAGTTCATCAATTTTTCTGTAGCAAAGATGCGATTATGCCTTACAGCAAGCCACCCCTTTTCCAAGAGGTGGGAGATAATCTCATTTGCTGTCTCTTCTTGGCAGATAGGGCCTAAGATATCCATCATCCTCTCTTCATCTACACCCCCTGGGTGGGCATAGAGTAGAGAAAATATTTGTTGCACGGCCACGGATAGGTCTGGGCTGTACTCTATCTCCTCTACTAGGCCCTCATTTGCCAACTCCTTATAGAATTCAAAACACTGCCTCTCTGCATCATTTTCGTAGTAGCCAATAACCTCAAAGTCCTCATCCTCCCTGCATGCCCTCCCTATCCTCTGCTGGAAGGAGGATGGGGTAGGGGGCGGGTGATAGAGGATGGCTGCATCAAAATCGCCAATATCAATACCCACCTCTAGTGTCATGGTAGAGATGCATATCCCCCATGACCACTCCCGAAGCCACCTCTCCGTCTGCTCACGTACACCCTTTGAAAGGCTTCCATGATGAAGAAGTATCCTCTCTTTGGGCCAAAATCTCGATATCTCAGGATAGAGCCTTTCTACATCTTTTCTTGCATTGCAGAAGACAATTACCTTATGCCACCTCCTTTTTCTCAAAAATTGAATGATCTCCCTCCAGTCTTCCATCAAATATAGATTGACCCTCCTTGGCACCCCAATATTTATCACTGCCTGCACATCAAAATAGCGCTGCCCCACTGCCCTTGGCCTTGACAAGGTAGCAGAGAGTGCGGCAAATATAGGGCCTCTTGCATATTCTGAGGTCAGGCGTTTTATCAAGACCCTCACCTGGTCACCACGATAGGTATTGTCAATGAGGTGGATCTCATCCAAGACCACAGCCCTTAAATCTGACCATATCTTGGGGTATCTGCAAAGCAGAGAATCAAATGACTCTGGGGTAGTAAATAATACATTGGGCAAGACACTTGGCATATTTGGCCTGTCTCCAGTCCGGGCAATGCCCTTTAGATTACAGGCCATAAGCGTTTCCTTTAGGCGGTGGAAGAGGTCATTTACCAAGGCACGTGTAGGGGCTATATAGAGCAAATTCAGTCCCTTTTTCCCTAATATCCTCTCCACAAGGGGGGCAAGGACGGCCTCTGTCTTTCCACTGGCCGCGGGGGAGGAGACAATAACATTCTTTCCCTCTAAAAGCTTTGGGATTGTGGCCATCTGTACAGGGGTAAGTGTTCCAAAACGCCCAAAAAATGGGAACCAACTGTGCCTCAGTCCCCTTTTTATGTCCTGTAAAATTTCACTTTGCATTTTAAAATTTATTTTAAGCCACCCCTACCAATTGACAAGCCTTAAAATGGACTGTATTAATTCAAATTAACAATGGAATTTGTTCATCTTCATGTCCATACCCAATACAGCCTCCTAGATGGGGCAATTCGTCTGCCAGACCTTATGCAAAAGGTAAAGGAATATAATATGCCAGCAGTGGCCATGACAGACCACGGGAATCTATTTGGTGTTATAGAATTTTATGAGATGGCCAAGGAGTGGGGGATAAAGCCCATCATTGGCTGTGAGGTATACCTTGCCCCAAATGGTTACAAAAAGAAGGCGGGGAAGGAAAACCTTTATCACCTGGTCCTCCTTGCAGAAAATGAAAAAGGTTATAAAAATCTTCTAAAATTAGTAAGCATCTCCTATCTAGAGGGATTTTATTATAAGCCACGTATAGACAAAGAACTCTTAAACGAATACCACGATGGCCTTATTGGGCTTAGTGCATGTCTACACGGGGAGGTCCCATCACTTATATTGAGAAATAATTATGAAGAGGCAAAGAAGGTAGCAAGGGAATATGAAGACATCCTTGGCAAGGGGAATTTTTATCTTGAGCTCCAAGACAATGGTCTAGAGGAGCAGAATAAGGCAAATGAGGGTTTGATCAGATTATCAAATGAGCTCTCTTTACCAATTGTAGCAACAAATGACTGCCATTATTTAAGACCAGAGGACGCAGAGGCACATGACATACTACTCTGCATACAGACAGGGAAGAATATCCATGACAAAAATCGCTTACGTTTTTCTACAAATCAGTTCTATTTTAAATCTAAGGAGGAGATGGTAGATGCCTTCTCAGACTATCCCCAGGCCATTAAAAATACCATGGCCATTGCTGAAAGGTGCAATCTTGAGTTAGAGCTTGGCAGATATCGCTTCCCAAAGTTCCCTGTCCCAGAGGGGATAAGCCTCTCAGATTTTTTGGTAGAGAAGGCAAAATCTGGTTTGAAGAAAAAGCTCATCCTCAATGGTAAAAAGGAGAAAGACTATGCCATCTACTTTGAGCGCCTAGAGAGGGAGCTAGAGGTCATTAATAAAATGGGTTTTGCTAGCTATTTCCTTATTGTCTCTGATTTTGTCTCCTATGCCAAAAAAAGGGGCATCCCTGTAGGGCCAGGCAGGGGTTCTGCTGCAGGCAGCCTTGTTGCATATGCCTTGGATATTACAGAGATAGACCCAATCCCCTATGGCCTGCTATTTGAGAGGTTCCTTAACCTAGAAAGGGGGAGTATGCCAGATATAGATGTTGACCTCTGCATGGAGAGAAGGGAAGAGGTATTAAGATATGTCTCAAAAAAGTATGGAGGGAGGGATCATGTCGCACAGATCATTACATTTGGAAAGATGCAGGCAAGGGCCGTTATCAGGGATGTAGGACGTGCCTTAGATATGCCCTATCAGGAGGTTGACAAGATTGCAAAGCTTGTCCCAGCGATACTAAATATCTCATTAGAAGAGGCCATCTCTAATGAGCCGCGCCTCTCCTCCCTGGCCTCCCAAAACCCTACTGTAAAAAGGCTCTTAAAAATTGCCAGGTCACTAGAGGGCCTCCCCAGACATGCCTCTACCCATGCAGCCGGAGTGGTGGTCTCAGATAGGCCGCTTGTCCATTATCTACCTTTATACCGGGGGACCAAGGGTGAGGTAGTCACACAGTTTGATATGAAGGGGATTGAGCGGGTAGGTCTGATTAAATTTGACCTCCTTGGCCTTAAGACACTGACCTCCATTAAAAAGACACTAGACTTGATTGAGAAAAATCGCAAGGTGAGGATAGACCTCTCCCAGATCGACTTAGAAGATAGAGCAACCTATGAACTCCTTTGCAAGGGGGATACATGTGGTGTCTTCCAGTTAGAGAGTCCGGGGATGAGGGACTTACTAAAGCGCCTTAAACCATCTTGCTTTGAGGACTTGATTGCCCTAATTGCCCTCTATAGGCCAGGGCCTATAGAGAGTGGTATGATAGATGAATTTATTAAGAGAAAACATGGAAAGATACCTATAAGATATGAAATTCCAGAACTTGAGCCCATCTTAAAGGAGACATATGGTATAATTGTCTATCAAGAGCAGGTGATGCAGATTGCAGAGGCACTGGCAGGCTATACACTGGGTGAGGCAGATGTCTTAAGGAAGGCCATGGGGAAAAAGAGGCCTGAGATTATGGCAAAGGAGCGCAGTAGATTTTTGGATGGGGCCATAAAAAATGGTATAAAGAGAGAAAAGGCCGAACATATCTTTGACCTTATGGAAAAGTTTGGCGGCTATGGGTTTAATAAATCACACAGTACTGCCTATGCCCTTATTGCCTACCGTACAGCCTATCTAAAGGCACACTATCCTTTGGAATTTATGGCATCACTTCTGACCTGTGAGGTGGGCTCTACAGACGATGTAGTAAAATATATTAATGAGTGCCAGGAAAAGGGTATAGAGGTACTGCCACCAGATGTAAATCTGAGTGAGGCAGATTTTATAGTAGAGGGAGATAAGATCAGATTTGGCCTAGCAGCCATTAAAAATGTAGGAGAGGGGGCTATCCTCTCTATCATAGATGCAAGAAAGAATGGGCCATTTAAATCATTATTAGATTTTTGTAAGCGTGTTGATTTGAGGAAGGTAAATAAGAGGGTGATAGAGAGTCTTATAAAGGCAGGTGCCTTTGACAGTATAGGGGTAAAGAGAAGGCAGCTTATGTTCATCTTGTCTAAGGCAATAGAGATAGGACAGAGAAAACAAAGGCAGGCAGGTGCCTCACAACTGTCCCTATTCTCTAAGGAAGAAGAGATAGAACTTCCACAAATGGAAGAATGGGATGAGGAACTGCGCCTTGCAAACGAAAAGGAGGCCTTAGGAATCTATCTAACAGGGCACCCCTTAAAGAGGTATCAAAGGCAATTGACCAAATTGACCAATACAAACACAGAGGAGATCCCCCACCTTGAGGATGGGAGGCATATAGCAATTGGGGGTACAGTAAGGGCAATTAAGGAGATTGATAGCAAACTTGGAGAAAAGATGGCATTTATAACACTAGAGGACACAAAGGGGTTTGTAGAGGTCATTGCCTTTCCTGAGATATATAGAAAGGCCTCTTCCTTGATCAAGGGTGATAAGCCACTTTTAATTAAAGGGGAGATCAGCAAAGATGAGACATTTTCTAAGATTATTGCCCATGATATCTGTCCATTGTCAGAGGTTACTGAAAGAAAGAGGGAGATTAAGGCAGTTCATATAAAATTGAGGCCAGATGGATTAAAAAGAAGCCATCTACTTTATATAAAGGACATAATCAAGGCATATCCTGGCAGTTGTCCTGTCTATCTTCATCTATTATTTGAAAGGGAGGCAGTGGTGTCACTGCCAAGAGAGCTCTATATAAACCCCTCAGAGGAGTTTGCACATAGAATAAATGATTTTTTGGGCTATTCAGCCGTAGAGATTAGGCATTGATAAAGTGAAGGATTTAAGACAGAGGTTTTATCGAACTTGGTGTAAGGGTAATCATCTTACCCCATTTCAAGTGGCCATTAAGGAAACAGACTTGTGGTTAAGGGCAGAGAGACCACTTGCAAATGAGACAAGGGAGCTTATCTTTAAGTATAGGGCCCAATTGGAAAAATATATCAGCCTGTATCCTGAATTCAAAACAAGCCTTTTTCCTTTAAACTATGACCCATTTGCCCCTAAATTGATAAAGGAGATGATATTGGCCAGCCAAGAGGCTGGGGTAGGGCCTATGGCCGCAGTGGCTGGTGCCATGTCCCAGGCAATAGGAAAGGGGCTTTTAAGATACTCAAAAGAGGTTATCGTAGAAAATGGTGGAGATATATTTGTATGTGTTAAGAGACCTATTTTTGTGGGCATCTTTGCTGGTTCATCCCCACTCTCTAATCGCCTTGCCATCCATTTATCTCCATCAAAAATGCCTATGGCAGTTTGTACCTCTTCAGGTAAGATAGGCCACTCTTTAAGTAGGGGAAATGCCGATGCCGTTACGGTAGTGGCATATAATGCCGCCTTGGCAGATGCATTGGCCACTGCTATTGGCAACTTGATAAAGACAAAGGGGGATATAGAAAAAGGAATTAATTTTGCTAAAAGGATAAAGGATATTTTAGGGGTAATCATCATTTTAGATGATTATTTGGCCGCTTGGGGGCAAATTGAACTTATGCCAATAAGGGGGGTAAGATGAATATCCTATGGGCACCATGGCGTATAAAATACATATTGGGAAAGAAGGAGTCAGAGTGCATATTTTGTCCCTATAATAGGAAAGGCACAGATGAGGAAAATTTGATACTCTTTAAGGGCCGCTATTCTATGGTTATGATGAATAAATATCCGTATAACAATGGACACCTCTTGGTCTCCCCCCTTACCCATACCCCGGATCTGGAGGGCCTAAGTGTGGATGAATTAAAAGACCTTATTATAAAGGTAAAGGAGTCCATCCGTATCTTAAAAGAGGTGATGAAGCCAGATGGGTTTAATGTAGGCCTTAATCTAAGCCAGGTTGCTGGGGCGGGCATGGCAGACCACGTACACTTTCACATTGTCCCCAGATGGAATGGGGATACCAGTTATATGACGGTCTTAGGGGAGGTGCGTGTCATCCCAGAGGACCTAAAATCTACTTATAGGCGGCTAAAGCCCTATTTTGATGATCTAAAGAAAAAGGAGACATAGGTATGAGGTGGTTAAAGGCAATCCTTTTCTCTTTATTATTTTGTGTAGCTATAATATTTGTAGTTCAAAATCTGGATTTTTTAAATCAATCTGCAGAAATAAAATTAAATCTCTATTTTATCAACGGCTCTTCGGGCCCACTCAAATTTTATGTACTCCTGCTCCTCTCCTTTCTTCTTGGTGTAATCTTTGCCTCATTTTATACATTTAAGATATGGTATGGAAAAATAAAATTAACAAGAACTAAGGAAAAAGAGATTAAAAAGTTAAAGCAAGAGCTAGATTCTTTACGTAATTTCCCTATAACTCAGGAAAAATGAATATTGCCTTTCCATTGATTTGCTGTTTAAGCGGCATCATAGGGCTTATAGTGGGTTTAAAGTGGCCAAGAAAGCAGCCTACACTTTCTGATAAAGGCAAAATAGCATTCCTGACAGGTTTCCGATATCTCCTATCCAATGAACCAGATAGGGCCATAGAGGCCTTTACAAAGGCCGTTCAACTTGACACAGACACTGTAGAGACCTATGTGGCATTAGGCAATCTTTTTAGGGACAAGGGAGAAATTGAAAGGGCTATACGCATTCGACAAAGCATCATGACCCGCCCCCACCTTGATAGGCAGATCCGGCTTCAGGCACTGTATGACTTGGCTATAGACTATAAAAAGGGTGGGTTTATTGATCGTGCTATCGATGCATTTAAAGAGGTCATCCGTCAAGACCCCCAAAGGGTAGATGCATACCTAGAGCTGGCATCCCTTTATCAAGAGATTAAAGATTGGGAGGCGGCCTTTAAATGTATCAAAGAATTGGCAGCTATTACTAAAGACAATTATAGTTTGATGTTGGCCCATTTTAAGACAGAGATGGGCAAGGTGTCCCAAAGGGAGGACCTTGGAAAGGCAGAAAAACTATATAAAGAGGCAATCAAGATAAATAAAAGGTGTGTTGACGCCTATCTACATTTAGGCGATTTATACCTGGCAAAGAAAAATGTCAAAAAGGCCTTAGATATTTGGTTGGAGGTGATAAAGAATGCCTCTGACTACGCATTTTTGGTCTATAGGCGTATAGAAGAGCACCTTGATAAGCTGAAGGCAGAGGAGGCATTAAAGAAATTGATCAAGTATTTAGAAAAGATGAAGAGGTGCGATTTATGGTCTTGTTTGATACTGGCCAGGTATTACCACAGGAAGGGTGATTTTTTTATGGCAAAGAGGTATCTTAAAGAGGCCCTTACAGAGGCCCCTCAATATACCTCTGCCAGGCAGTTTTTGGCACAAATACTCTTAGAAGAGGGTGAAACACAGGCTGCCTTAGAGGAGATAAAGAAATTGGCCAAGACATCCACCTTAGAAAAGACGTTCCAGTGCAGTCAGTGTGGCTATGAGGCACATAGGCTCTCATGGAAGTGCCCACAATGTGGCAATTGGGATACTATTAAACCAAAGGCAGCATAAAAAAAGGCCTGCCAAATGGCAGGCCTTTTAGCAAAGAGCTATTTTAGGCTAGATTCTTACCACCTTGGTAGCCTGAACCCCTTTTGGTGTTTCTATAACCTCAAATTCCACTTTTTGTCCCTCTTTTAATGTCTTATATCCCTCCCCCTCAATAGCTGAAAAATGGACAAATACATCTGCTCCGTTCTCACGCTGGATAAAACCATAGCCCTTACTGTCATTAAACCACTTCACTACTCCTTTAAACCTCATTCAAACCTCCTAAAAATAAAAAA
>Ga0190306_1000145_pt1 | contig 27237 bp, 27 predicted proteins | sample 48700734_MG_FD_161657 | JGI IMG/M metagenome (GOLD analysis project Ga0190306, IMG submission 161657) | Hydrothermal vent sediment bacterial communities from Southern Trench, Guaymas Basin, Mexico - 4870-07-3-4_MG | ecosystem: Environmental > Aquatic > Marine > Hydrothermal vents > Sediment ... | reverse complement strand
TTAAAATAAAATATGGGCAATTTTGAGAAGTTTATAGATAAACTTTGTCCGAATAACAGGTAGTTTGACACAAAAAAGCAAAAGAATGGTAATAAATGTAAATTATGCTTCATATTTTAACATTTTTGTTAATTTTATTTTGTTAATTTTTAATTTAACATATTTAGAATCGTATAAAAAATTTAGATTGCAAATTATTTGAATTTTTTTTAAATGCCATTCTAAACGAGTTTAAATTTTATGACTTTTTAGAGTGGACTCAACATTACAATAGACGATATTATTACAATAATTCCTATTCACTCGTGCTTAACTGCCAATTTAATGCAAGCCTACTTAACTTTCGACGATGAAGAAATATATCATCTTTCATCTGAAAAAGCCGTTATTTAATCTTGTTACAAACAAATTATAACATAAAATCGATATAATATGTGGAAGATATATTGAAATACAGAAGACAAAAATAATAGAAAAACGATTTAATGTATCATTTCACAAATTACAAAATGGTAAAAAAGAAATAAAAATTTCATTTATCAAATCTTTTTTTTCTGAATTTTCAAAATTTAAAAAACAAAAAAATTGGCTTAGCTAAGCCAATTTTTTTTCACATTGTTTGTTAAGATACATGATTTACAAAAGTTAAAAATTAGACTTTACAGTAAACGTAATTCGAACTACAATGCTTGAATTTACTACTGTCTCGGTAATTATTTATGAGCCTTTGTTAGCAATTGTTATTGTTTATCATAATATTATTTTTATTTATACGCAATCCTGTTTTCTTATGATAAAAAATAGTTACTATTATTGTTAAAGCTATCGTTAATATTCTAAATGTATTTGTATAAGCTCCACCAATTGCATTGTCGCTTACTTCAAATAAAATCCAAGATAAATTCATAAATGTGTGTAAAAATATCGGCACCCATAAATTATTATCCCATTCGATATATAACCACGAAAACCAAATAGCTCCTATTGATGTTACTAAAAACACACTCGTCTCTTCAAGAAAAGTAGAACCCTGATAAAGATGTCCGAACCCAAAAAATAATGCTCCAATAATAGAGGCAGGAATAAATCCCCAACCTAATTTTCTAAATAAAATACCAAACAAAAAGCCTCTAAAAAAATATTCTTCCATAAAGCCAGCGATAATTGTTTTATGAAGTAGTGATGCTATTTTCAAATTCTCATCAATTTTCCCGATAATTACAGAACTGATGAACATAGGCGATACTGTAATGGCCGTAAATATTAGTCCTTTAATAAAATTTTTATTTACGCCAATATTTTTAAATATATCCTTAAATCCATATAATATCCCCAAAACAATAATTGTTGGTATTATCCACCAGATATAAGAATAAAATATATTGTACAAGCTAGAAGAGAATGATGTTGTAAAAAAAATATCTGATATATGCTTTCCAAATGCAGCAAATAAAAATATCAGGATAATTATAACTGAGTATTTTATGTTTTGTTTCATAGTTCTTTCTTAATTATATTTTATAGGATGATTCAACATTATTAATATATAAATGGGATAATTTTTTTTGTAGTTTCTATATAATCTAAGTATTCTGAACCAAAATGCTCAATTAATACTTTTTCTTCAATCTTTATTCTAATTACAAAAGCAATAAATATTAAAGTAAGTATTAATACTAGCGAAAATAAATTATTAAGACTAATACCAAAACCAATAAACGATAGTATAGAAGAAGCATAAGACGGATGTCTTAAATGTTTATAAAATCCATCTTTTTTAAGTATATGATTTGATTTGATAGTTACATTAACTGTGAAAAAATTACCAAGTGATTTAATAATTATAAGTCTAAAAATAATACCCAAAAATATTAATGAAAGACCAAAGTATTCGATAGAAGAGTTTCTTAAAATGGGATAAAAATATTTATTTGAAATATAAATTGCAGTTGGAATACTAATTATAATTATTATCCAGATAAAATAAACAGAACCTTTATCAACGTTCTGTTTATCTGTTTTTTTTGAGCGTAAAAGTCTGTTTAGAATAATTTCTGAAACAAACCAAAGACTGTACGTTGTAATAAATAATATATTCATAAGCTATTTATTTTTATTAATTTCATTTTTAGTATTTTATATATAATCACACTACTTCTTTTTAATAATTGCTAACTACTTGTTCCGGTACCAAAACCTCCAATAAACAAGTTATTCGAAAACAGAGCTGCACCCTGTCACCCAATCAAAACAAAGGGAGAACTTTCAAGGCTCAATATATTCATACTTACTCCACCAAATCCTCCAATAATTTGCAAATTTATTGGTTTATCATCTTGTGCATTTATTGCATTATATAAAAATGCTATTGCTATAATTAATATTATCCTTTTCATGATTATATATTTTTCTAATTTCCTATAAATATTATTATCAACAAATTACTTTACGGAATTATTAAAGAGTTTTGGTAATCGTTTATTTCTAGCAATTACAAAGAAACCAACAGCATAAATTCCTATATTAAAAATGCTTATAGAGAAAATACCTATAGAAAATATACCTATAGAAAACACTCCAATTGAAAAATTCCCTGCTGCAAATATTCCTGCTGCAAAATTCCCGACAGCAAAATAATTAAAACTATAATCTCCGGCAGAAAACATACTATCTACAGTAAAATTTAAAATTATTCCTGTAATAAATAATACACTTGCTAAAACTACTATCCAATACTTTTTCATTTTATTAATTTTTTAGTTAAACATTAAAATTTTATTAGATTAATTCTTTTGCAAGTATAAAGGGCTTTGTAACCCGAAACAAATTTATGTGATGAAGGCTTAGCTTTTGTGATAAGTAACAAAGCTGTGTGATGAATAACTAAAATTTGGGATAGAAAACAAATTTCTATTGAATATTTGTAGATACTTAAAATAACGTTAAGCGTTTTAACTATTTATTTTTTTCTTCTTTATTTAATAGTAAAAAAAATGTCCGATAAATATAAAATACGAGATAAGGATAAAGCATACCTGCCAACCGGCAAGGCAGGCTTTGTAACATTAACAATTGTTGATTGGATAGATGTATTTACGAGAAAAGAACAAAAGTTAATTATATATGGATAGGAATGTAAAAGGCACGGATTACAAATCCGCGCCAGCCTTTAGGTCAATAATTTTAAAAAAAATCAATTTCATAAACAATACAATAACAAATTAATTCAGAGCAAACTATTTTTTTGTTATTGTATTGTTAAAACTATTAAGATAACCACGAGAAACAGGAATAATATCTTTACAATTTCGTAGTTTTAATCTATATCCTTGCGAATTGCCATCGATATTTTCGATTGCATTTAAATTTACAACAAATGCCCTATGACACTGTAAAATCGACAAGTATTTTGTAAAATCATTTACTATCTTGGTTAAAGTAATACGTAATAATTTCGACTTCATTTCTTCGTTAAGAATATAAAAAACTTGCACATAATTACCTTGCGATTTAATATACAGTAAATCAGATAATGCAATTTTAAGATTCTCATCTTTGTTATCAGATATTATTTCTACATATTCTTTGTTAGTAATAATATCATCATTCTTAATTATTGAATTTAAATTTGCAGCCGATTTCAGATTACTTTTTAATAAATTATTTTGCGAAATTAAAGTTATAATTATTACCGGGAAGCCACCAACAATTACCGTAAACAATTGAAAAATAAAAAACAAATTCCAAGTAATTTTAAATTCAAAAACTATTACTGTATAAAAGAAATTCCCGACTCCTATTGTAAATAATATTACGAAAAGATAAAGAATTTGACTTTTTACTTTCCATCTGTCTTCACAAAAAACATTTTTAAGCAAAAATGGAAAAACTATTAAATTAATTATTAATATAAAAAAACTAACTAAGCCATACCCCGAAATTATTACTGTTTTATTTAAGGAATTAAAGTTATACAAGCCAAAAGGTCGAAAAATAATTAGAAATACAGCAACAAAAAAACTTATAATTATAGCTACCTTAAGGTTGCGAACAACACCATTTCTGTAAGGATATGGTTTATTAAAAACAGATAAATTCATAGTTCAAATTAATTTAAAAAAAAATAGCGACTTAATAATTAAGTCGCTATAAATATAATTAATAATTTTTTTATTGCCATTTATCTCTCATTCGTTTCCATTTTTTGTCTCTGGCAGCAATAATTACATCAATATCTTCGTCGGTAAGATGTTTGAATCGTGCTTGCTGAAAAAGATAATCTTTAACAGGTTTAAATTCTTTAGGGTTTCTATTAAGTTTGAATTCTCCATTTTCGTATTCGGCAAGATAAATTAATCCGCAATCGACAGCATCTTTAGCAATAGAAATTGCTGTTTCGGTTGCCGATCCCCATCCTGTAGGGCACGATGCAAAAACATGTATATATGATGTTCCATCAACTTGTTTTGCTTTATTTACTTTATTAATAAAATCCTGATAATATCCAACGCTAGCAGTAGCAGCATACTTAATGTCATGAGCAGCAACTATCTCGAACATATTTTTCTTCTGAGTAGTTGAACCATGAATATTTTTACCTGCAGGAGTTGTAGTTGTTTTTGTTCCGAAAGGAGTTAATCCACTTTTTTGTATTCCGGTATTCATATATGCTTCGTTATCGTAGCATATGTAAATTAGCTTATCGTCTCTGTCAATAGCTCCTGATAGAGCTTGCAATCCGATATCGGCAGTACCACCGTCGCCGGCAAAAACTACAGTATGAGTATCTTTTTTCCCAAGAGCTTTATTACCAACAGAAACACCTGATGCCATTGAAGCAGAGCCCGGAAATGTAGATATTATTGCATTTCTGGTAAATGCCATTTGGGGATAAATAAATCCTACTGCCGACATACATCCTGCTGGCAACACAGAATATGTTCTATCGCCTAAGACTTTTAATGCTAATCGTACAGCTAAACTACCACCACATCCGGCACAAGCTTTGTGTCCGTAAAAATATTCCTTATCGGTAATATTCTTTGCATTTATTCTTTTTATTGAATTATCCATCGATTTTTACCCCCATATTTATAAATTTCACTCTTTCTATCTCTTTCCCATTTTTTGCATCAAGCAAATTATTATACATCTCTTCAATATTTTGTTTCGAAATATCTCTTCCACCCATTCCAGCAACAAAATTATACGAGGCAGGTTTTTTATTTAATCTGCTTAAAGAAGAATTCACGTTTGTAAATATTGTTCCTTCGAATCCGAAAGAAATATCTTTATCTAAAACACCTATTACTGCCTTATCTTTTAATACTTCATTTACTTCCTTTTCAGGAAATGGACGCATATAACGAAGTTTTAACAAACCAACTTTTTTACCTTCTTTGCGCATTTTATCTACAACAATACGAGCTGTTCCGGTAACACTACCAACAGTAACTAATACTATTTCGGCATCATCGCACATATATGTATCGATTAAACCATTATAATATCGACCAAATCTATCACCATATTCTTTATCTACTTCTTGAATAATGTCTAAAGAATCCATCATTGCTTTATGTTGTTGGTATTTGAACTCCATATTATCGGCAGGAGTAGTACTAAATCCCATGTTTTTAGGTTCTTCTTCGTCCATTTTGTTTGGTGTAGTAAAAGTCGGAAGAAATTCATCCACTTCACTCTGTTCAGGCACCGATACTTCTTCGTAAGTATGAGTAAGTACAAAGCCATCGAGATTAACCATAAATGGAGTTAGCACTTTTTTATGTTCGGCAATTTTATATGCTTGAATCATCATATCTAATGCTTCTTGAGCATCTTCTACATAAACTTGTATCCATCCGCTATCTAATTGCGATAATGAATCGCGTAAATCGCCAAATATACTCCATGGCAATGCAACCGAACGGTTAGCATTCATCATAACAATAGGATATCTTCCACCACTAGCATAATGCAATCCTTCGGCCATATATAATAATCCTTGCGAAGAAGTAGCTGTGAATGCTCTTGCTCCAACAGAACTAACCCCCATAGCGGCCGACATAGCAGAATGCTCCGATTCAACATGCATAAATTCTGCTTTCAACGAACCATCTTCAACCATTTCCGATAATCGCTCAACAACAATTGTTTGAGGAGTAATAGGATATGCAGAAATAACTTGAGGTCGGGCTAAGCGAGTTCCTATAGCCACAGCATCATCGCCCGACACAAAATATTTTTTATTTTTCATATGTTTATTTTTTATTTTTTATTTTTCAATTATCATATGGAGCTCGCATAACTATAAAAACAATAATCCGTCGTGTGTGTCAAATTGTGTTTGTTTAGTCATGCTCGGTTCATATTATATTTCCTCCTTTACCATTTTAATTGCATCAAATTTACATTCGTGGGCACATACTCCACAACCCTTACAATAATCGTAATCGATATCTACCTTGTTATCCGATTTAAAGATTACACCATCGGGGCAAACCATATAACAAACTAGGCAATTAGTACATTTATCTTTATCTATTACAGGTTTAAATGTTCTCCATCCAGCATTTACTTCAAAAAGATGTCCTGCAGTAAATTGTGGTCCTACCGGATAATCGTTAATATGTTTTGGTTTAATAAATTTTTGTACTTTAGGTCTATTCATGATTTATTCCTTTCTTTACAATATTATAAGCCTCTTGTAAAATTTTAACATTTTTTTCAACCAAAGAACTTTTCAATTCATCAGCAATAGCTTTCTCGCCCGATTCTAAATCAATTATTTCGGATACTGCTATTAATGCACCAAGCATTGCTGTATTAGTAATTGGTCGTCCTAAAATATCTAATGCCAAAGATGTAGCATCGATAAATGTTGTATTCACATTTTTTAGGCTATCGTATTTTTCCGGATGAGCCGAATTAATAATTAATACGCCATCGTTTTTTAATCCTTTAGTAATGTTATTATCAATAAGCGATTCGTCGAGAACTACAACATAATCGCATTCCTGCACTTCGCTACGATCGGTAATTTTCTTATCATCGATTTTTGTAAATCCTAATACCGGGGCACCTCTTCTTTCGGGACCGAATGATGGAAAAGCCAAAGCATATTTATTTTCGAATAAAACAGCCGCCTTACCCAATAGTCGTGCAACGGTAAAACTACCTTGTCCGCCTCTTCCGTGCCATCTAACTTCTTTCATTATTTTTCCTCCATATTTTATTAATAATATCGTTTTATGCTTATTTAACACATATTTCTCTTTGAATTGCTTGTTCGAGCGAGATAAATGTTTCTGTTTTCGAAACACCTTTTATATTTTGAATAGTATTAACCAACACATCCATTAGATGTTCATTATCACTACAATACATTTTAAGCAATATTGCATAATTACCTGTTGTATAATGACATTCTACTATTTCGGGAATATTTTCGAATTCTTTTACAACATCTTTATATAAATGTGCCATATCGAGATGCACTCCTACAAATACACATATATCCATTCCTACAGCCCGAGGGTTTATTATGAATTTTGAGCCAATTATTACGCCCAAATCTTCAAGTTTCTTTATTCGCTGATGAATTGCTGCTCCTGAAATACCACATTCTCTGGCAATTTCGAGAAAAGGAGTTCTTGCATTTTTTATTAAAAATTCAAGAATCTTTTTATCTATAGAATCAATATTAACGTGTTTTTGCATATACTTTCATTTTGTAATTATATTTGCAATTTTACATTATTTTTTTCTCTTTTTCAAGTATTTTAATTACATTTTATAATATAAGATACGAAACCATAATAAATTCTAAGATAAAAAAAAGACACTCTCATTTGACAGTGTCTTTCTCTAATAAAATTGTATTTTTCTTATGCAGAGGTAACTTGCTTAATAATTTCCATTCCTCTTTGTATAGCTTCTTCGTTAAGTGGAATTAAATGATGATATCTTTCAGGTAATGATTTTTTTAAACCTTTAAGTACATTTTCCATTTCTACAATTGGCTTTACTTTTAAGAAACCACCTAAAACAATCATATTAAATGTTTTACTTGATTTCATTTTTTTTGCTTCTTCAGCAGCATCCACTCTATAGATATTAATATCTTTTCTTTCAGGATGTCTAACAATACCATTACTATCGTAAATCAATGTTCCACCAGGCTTAACTTCATTTTCGAACTTATCCATTGATTGTTGATTTAAAATTATTGCAGTATCGTATTCATTAAGAATAGGAGAACTAATTCTATCGTCGCTAAGAATAACAGTAACATTAGCAGTTCCTCCACGCATTTCGGGACCATATGATGGCATCCAGCTAACTTCCTTATCTTGCACAATACCTGAGTAACATAATATTTTACCCATAGAAAGAACACCTTGTCCACCAAATCCGGCTATTATAATTTCTTCATTCATTGTTTTTCTTTTTTAGTTACAAAATTTCAAATTGCACTCTCTATTCTTTAGGGACTTTAATATCTCCTAATGGATAAAATGGGAACATATTTTCTTCCATCCAAATATTTGAAGCTACAGGTTCCATTTTCCATCCCGAATTACAATTCGATACAACTTCTACAAAAGAAACACCTTTGTTAAGCTTTTGATTTTCAAATGCTTTACGTATTGCTTTTTTTGCTTTTCTAACAGCAGCAGGTGTATGAACAGCTTGTCGGGTAACATAGTAAGTACCAGGCAACTGAGCTACTAATTCAGTCATTTTTAATGGATTACCCATTGTTTTAACATCTCTTCCATAAGGAGAAGTAGAAGACTTCATATTTGGAAGAGTAGTTGGAGCCATTTGTCCACCTGTCATACCATAAATACCATTATTTACAAAAATCATAACAATATTTTCACCACGGTTACAAGCATGAATTGTTTCAGCAGTACCAATTGCAGCTAAATCGCCATCACCTTGATATGAGAAAACAGTTTTTTCCGGCATTAATCTTTTAATTGCAGTAGCAAGAGCCGGAGCACGACCATGAGCTGCTTCCTGCATATCTACATCCATGTAATTATATGCAAAAACAGAACATCCAACAGGAGCAATCCCAATAGTATCAGATTGAATTCCCATTTCTTCTACTACTTCCATTACAAGACGATGAGCAGTTCCATGTCCACATCCCGGACAATAATGCATTTCATTATCAGTAAGGAGTTTTGTTTTCTTAAAAACAATATTTTCTTCCTTAATAATATCGTTAATTATATTTTTTTCAGACATATTACTTATCTCCTATTACTTTATTTTTTCTTCAACTACTTTTAAAATTTCACCAGGAGAAGGAATCATTCCTCCCATTCTTCCATAATGACAAACAGGGATTTTACCGTTAACAGCCAATTGAACATCTTCAACCATTTGACCGGCACTCATCTCAACAGAAAGCATACCTTTAACTTGATTTGCTAATTCAGCTAATCTTTTCTTTGGAAAAGGGAAAAGAGTAATAGGACGAAGCATACCAAGTTTTATTCCTTTAGCTCTTGCTAATTGAATAGTTTTTTGGCAAATTCGTGAACTTGTTCCATAAGCAACAATTAAGAATTCAGCATCTTCGGTTTGAATTTCTTCATAACGAACTTCATTCTTTTCTATTTCCTTATATTTTTCTATAAGTTTTTGATTGAATTTCTCTTGTTTTGCAGAATCTAATTCCAAAGAGGTAATGATTCTTCTTTTCTTACCTGGATTTTTACCAGTAGTAGCCCAAGGATATTTTTCATTTACTTCTTCTGTTGTCAATCTTTTTTTCTGATCTCCAATTTCCACTTTTTCCATCATCTGACCAATTGCTCCATCAGATAATATTAAAGCCGGGTTTCTGTATTTGAATGCTAATTCAAATCCTAAATCAGCAAAATCGTACATTTCCTGTACAGAAGCTGGTGCAAGAACAATTAAATGATAATCGCCATGACCTCCACCTTTTACAGATTGAAAATAATCTGATTGAGAAGGTTGAATAGTTCCTAATCCCGGTCCTCCCCTAACAACATTTAATATTAAAGCAGGTAATTCTGCTCCAGCAATATATGATATTCCTTCTTGTTTTAAACTAATACCCGGACTAGATGAAGATGTTACAACTTTTTTACCACACCCTGCCCCTGCATATACCATATTTATTGCAGCAACTTCACTTTCTGCCTGCAAAACAACCATTCCAGTTCTTTTTTCCGGTTGTTCTGCTTCTAGATATTCTAAAACCTCCGATTGTGGGGTAATAGGATATCCAAAATAACCATCAGTACCGCAACGTATTACTCCTTCAGAGAACGCTTCGTTACCTTTCATTAATCTTATTTCTTTCATCTTTTTATTTTTTTATAATTTAATACTCTAGCTAATTTTCTTTCTGTAAACAGTAATTACTGAATCAGGACAAACTAATGCACAATTTGCACAACCGGTACATGCATCCGGATTTGCCATATATGCATAATGATATCCTTTCCCATTTACATCATCAGCTAACTGTATTACTTCTGATGGACAAGCTGTAACACATACGCCACAGCCTTTGCATTTTTCAATGTCAACAACAATTGCTCCTTTTATTTTTGCCATTATATGTTATTTTAATTAATTTATTGTAAATTTCAAATATACTAAATTTATATCAATTTTCTATGAATAAACATCTCTTACAGCCCTGCTATTCAACATACTGAATAACACTGGCATAGTATGATTGCTTTGTTTTTTTAATTATTATTTTCATTAAATGCTTTCAATCTCTTTTCGAGAACAGGCATCTGATTCATATGAATTTGCGAAACACAAGCTCTTAAACCTTCGGTATGATAACTTCCGGTAATATCTAATGCTATTGCACTAATTCCATAATATAATAATTTCTCTAACAAATCAACACCTTCTAATCCCGGATAAGAAAATGTAAAGTAAAATCCATCGGCTAAAGGTTTATCTTCATCTTTATCGTAAACAATTTTAAATCCATTGTCAACAAACATTTTCTTCATTATTTTAGCGCGTTCGCCATATTCACGAACATCTTCAACAAAATTATACTCTCCACTATTTGCAGCTTTTAACATTGCTAACAATCCATATTGAGCCGAATGACTTGTTCCGGACGATAATGCATATAATGCACCATAAATAATAGAATATCCAAAGCCGGCAGTTTTATAAAAACGTTTTAAGTCTGGGAATTTTCTATCAAATAGTTTATCGGAAATAACCATAGTTCCAATTCTCTGTCCTGCATAACTAAATGCTTTCGAGCTTGAAATAAGAAGAATATAATTATCGGTATAATTAGCAACAGAAGGCTGATATGGTGCTTCTCCGGGTTTAGATAAATCGTTTCTAAAATCCATAGCAAAATATGCCAGATCTTCCATAATTACTACATCGTACTTATTTGCCAACTCGCCAATAATTTGCAATTCTTTTTCGGTAAAGCAAATCCACGATGGATTATTAGGATTTGAATAAATTATTGTCGAAATATTTCCTTTAGAAAGATATTCTTCGAGTTTTGCTCTTAATTTATCGCCTCGATAATCATAAACATCAAAAGTCTCGTATTTATATCCTAAAACATCGAGTTGTTGTTTTTGCACAGGAAATCCGGGGTCGATAAATAATACAGTATTTTTTTTTATATCTCTTCTGCACGATACTAAGAATGTTGCAAAACCACCTTGCATAGATCCAACAGTTGGGATACATCCATTTGGTGAAACATCGATATTTATGAAATTTTTCACGAAACGAGATATTTCATCTTTTAACTCTGCAACACCATCTATCATAGGATATTTTGATGCTACGCCTTTTCTTAAAGCAGCAATTTCTCCTTCTATACCAATTTTAGGTGGTTCTAATCCGGGAACACCCATTTCCATTCTAATAAACTTCTCTCCGGTTTCCGATTCTATTTCGTTAACCAAACGAACAATTTCTCGAATAGATGCACGTCCTACTTTCTCGAGTCCACTTTCTGTAATTTTTGATTTTACAGTATCAAAATCAATAGGTGTATTATTTGTTAAAATATTTCCCATTATTATAATATTATTTTAATTCAGCCTTTATTTTTTCTAACCATTTACTAATTCTTTGATCAGTTAAATCCGACTCAAATTCTTCATTTATCGGCAAACCAATAAATTTGTCATCAATTACAGCTAAAGAATCTCTAAATTCATAATCGTCGGTATCGGTTCTTCCAACTATAACTGCTCCTTTAGAAAGCATTTTCTTTGCTATAACTCCCATGGCATCAACAAAATGAAGGTCGTAAGATATTTGATTTCCCAATCCGAACATTGCAATTATTTTATTTGAATAATCTATCTTTTCTAATTCCGGAAGAAAAATATCCCAATCGTTAGGCGAATTAGCTGAACTCCATGTTTCTTTCCCGATAGTTGAAATACCAAAAATCACATTTTCATATTTTTCAACATCAGAATATTTGGCATTTTTCACAGGAATTATATCAACATTATCATTTCCAAAAGCTACTGCTATTTTTTTTGCAACTTTTTCGGTAGCACCACCTTGGGGACCATAGAATAAACCTAACTTTTTCATAATTATTATATTAAAATTTAATTTTATCGAATAAATATAATTCTATTTTTTACTCATAGAACTTGCAACAGCAAGCAATACTCCTAAAACAATACCTAAAATTGCCGCAAATAATATTCTATATTCCGGAGGCATAAGAAATGTTATTGTGTGAGCAGGAATCCAGAAAAAAGGAATAGTTTTCTTAAAAACAAAGTTCCATTGCACTCCCCAATCAAGATTTTTTATTATTTCTCCAAATTTTATTGGTGTAAAAAATCCTTTTAAAGTTCCTCCGTTATTAATAATGTGAGTATCGGTAATTTTATGAAAAGTCATAAAAATTGGGGCAAAAATCATATTCATTGCTACACTTATCGAGAATGCTGTAATAACTCTTGTAAATGTTAGAGGTCCGCTCATAGAAGCTATTGCACCTTTAATACCAACATATTCTAAGAATGCAGGTGTGCCGGTTGCAAATATTACAAAAGATAATTTTATTGTAACACCAATAAAACCCCAAACAATAACACGAGGTAATAATCCAAATCCCTTTTTATTAAATACCCCTTCTTTTATTCGCAATCCTATAGATTCTCCTAGGCTTGCTAAAACGGCAAACTTTATAAAACTCATAATCAATCCATGAGTTTTATTAAAATTTATATAAGCATCGAAAACAAAATCGCAAAGGAAAAATGGCGAAAAGAAAACAATAACAACAAGTATAAATATTATATCTTTTTTTTTCATAATTTTTATTTTAATAATTTAGAAACTTAAAAACTTATTCCAGGCATTCACAAAACTCTCTTGAACATTTCCAAAATTAAAAATTATTGCAACAATCAGAACTAATAATGATGCTATAAGTAATTTTTCTTGAAGACTTAATTTTCTAATTTTCATCGTTTTCATTATTTTTCTATTCTAACTCTGGCATCCACAGCAACAATTTTATCCTTTGTTCCTAATAAAGGATTTAAGTCCATTTCTGCTATTTCGGGAGCAACTGTAACAAGAGCCGCTACACGAATCACCATTTCTGCAAAGAGTTCTTCGTTCACTCCTTCTTGTCCGCGAGTACCTTTAATTATACCATAACTTTTCAGATTACGTATCATATTATATGCTTCGTCTAAGTTTAGTGGAGCAATACCTGCATTTACATCTTTAAGTACCTCAATAAAAATACCTCCAAGACCACATAATACCATATGTCCGAATTTAGGCTCCGCTTTAGCCCCAACAAACAATTCTGTTCCCGACAACATAGGTTGCAACAAAATAGCTGTAGTATCTTTTATTTTTATCATTCTTTCGAACTCTTTAACAATAGTATCGTTATCGTTTACATTAAGAACAACTCCGCCTACATCTGATTTATGCACAGGTCCAACTACCTTCATTACAACAGGTAAACCTAATCTGTTTGCTTCTTTAACAGCATCTTCTTTAGTTTCGACAACTGCTTCGCCTGCTCTGAATATTCCTGCTGCATCGAGCAATTCCTGAACTTTTTCAGGAGCTAAATATCCTTCATCTTTTGCATTATCGACAATATTTCTTATTGCAGCTTTATCGAGTTTCGGAATTTCAATATTCTCGGGTTGTGGTTTAGGAGTATTATATATTTTTGCTAATGCATTACCAAAAACAACCTCATCGGGGAAATTTATTCTTCCCTTTTCGATAAAGGCATTAATCTCTTCTTTTACATTTATTACCGATGGCAAGATAGGATATATTGGCTTCTTGCATTCTTTCATTTTTTTATCGAGCAAATCGTATACATCATACACCGGGAACAATCCGGGGCTACCAAAAATAACAGCCATTGCATCAATATTTTCGAAATCGTTTTCGCAAGCATCGATAATATCGCCTAATTGTTCGGCCGTTCCTGTAGCAAGAAAATCGATAGGATTTGCCACTGAAGAACCCGGGAATAATTTTTCTAAAAGTTCGTCGGCTTTTTCTCCTTCGATATGAGGTATTTCTAAACCATTATTCGACAAGGAATCGGTAAGCATTACAGCCGGACCTCCGGCATGAGTGATAATTGCAACATTTTTACCTTGTAATTCAGGGTGCATAAATATTGAAGCAACAGTAGTTAATTCGTCTCTTCCTTTACAACGAACAATTCCGGCTTTTTTAAATAATGATTCAACAGCAACATCAGAACTAGCTAATGCGCCTGTATGCGACGATGCTGCACGACTTCCGGCTTCGGAACCACCCGATTTTATTGCAGCAATTTTACACCCTTTACGAATTAATGAAGAGGCGTGTTTTAAAAGCATTTCCGGTTTATCGATACTTTCAACATATAATAATTTTACTTTCGAATCTTTCTCAGGATCGAAAGTTTCATCCATATGTTTAACAATCTCTTCAACACCCATTTGAGCACTATTACCTACCGAATATACATTTGCAAATTTTAATCCTTTAGGTACACCCGATTCAATAATAAAAACAGCAGTGGCACCTGAACCGGAAATAAAATCGACACCCTGCGGATCTAGTTTCGGAATTGGAGTTGTAAAAATTCCATTATAATTTTGATTTAATACACCAACACAATTGGGACCTATTAAACTACCATCGACATTATTTATAATATCAACAATTTCTTTTTCTAATTTAGCACCTTCTTCGTTCTCTTCGCTAAAACCTGCCGACAATATAATAAATGCACGTGTTTGCTTTTGTTCAACTAACAACTTTACTGTTTGAACACAATATTTTGCTGCAATTGCAAGAATCGCTAAATCAACATTAGGCAAGTCATTTGGATCTTTAAAACTCTGTACTCCTTGTACTTCATCTTCTTTTGGATTTGTTACATACAAATCGCCTTTAAAATTACCATCGAGCAAATTCTTTAATACTTTCCCACCCGGTTTCTGAATATTATTTGATCCACCAACAACAACAATGCTATTAGGATTTAATAACTTTTTATTAATCATTATAATAATATTTTATAGTTTTATTCAAAGATTCAATTTTTATCAAACTGACAATACGAAATATAAGATTTCCTCCTGTTTTTGGAAGAATAAAAAAAGATAATAATGGAATTATAAGCCCCCAAATAACTTAAGGTAACCTACATTTAATGCGGTAACATATAAAAATTTGCTATATTGATAAGTGCTTAAACGAATCATTATTTTAATTTTTAAATTATTTGCAAAGTTAACATTATTCTCTTTTCAATACAATTATTGCAAAAATGTTTATCAACATTTTATCACTAGATATAATATGCTCATAAAAATAAAAATCTTAACTATTTTTGGGCAAAACATTTTTTAATATGATTAAACAGATATCCGGCATTTTAAATCAAAGTAATTTCTCGAGAGATGATTTAATTATTCTTTTAAAAAGCAAAGGAGAAGCTAAAACTCTTCTTTTTAAAAAAGCAGCAGATATAAAAAAGCAATTTGTAGGCAATAAGGTTTACTATCGCGGTTTAGTTGAATTCTCGAATATCTGCAACAAAAACTGTCTGTATTGCGGGATACGAAAAGACAATAAAAATATTAAGAGATATAATATTAGCGACGATGAAATATTAGAAGCCATGAGATTTTCTCACGACAATAAATATGGCTCAGCAGTATTACAGTCAGGAGAAATTTCTTCGCCCGTATTTACAAACAGAGTAAGTAATTTATTGAAAAAAATCAAAACTCTATCGGATAATAAACTTGGAATAACAATATCGCTTGGAGAACAAACAGAAGATGTTTATAAAGAATGGTTCGATAATGGAGCACATAGATACTTATTACGTATAGAAAGCTCGAATAAAGAATTGTATTATAAAATCCATCCACAAAACGAAAATCATAGTTTCGAAAAACGAATAGACTGTTTGAAATCGCTGCAAAAAATTGGCTATCAAACAGGTACAGGAGTAATGATAGGCTTACCATTTCAAACATACGAAGATTTAGCTAACGATTTGCTTTTTATGAAAGATTTTGATATTGATATGGTTGGGATGGGACCATACATAGAACAATCGGACACCCCACTTTATAAATACAAAGATAAACTACTGCCATTACAAGAAAGATTCGACTTAACACTAAAAATGACAGCCATATTAAGAATAATGATGAAAGATATTAATATTGCTGCTGCTACTGCTCTTCAAGCTATCGATAAAATTGGAAGAGAAAAAGCTATTAAAGTAGGAGCCAATATTATTATGCCAAATGTAACTCCGGGAATATATAGAGATAGTTATGCCCTTTACGAAAACAAACCATGTACCGACGAAAATGCTGACGATTGTTCAAACTGTTTAGAAATGAGAATTGGCATGACAGGAGACGATATTGGATATGACGAATGGGGCGATTCTAAACATTTTTTTAATAGACGAAATAAGTAATTATTTTACTATATAATTCTTCCTACTAATACTCACAGGGTGACTTAAAATCACCCTGTGAGTACACAAGATTGTTTTTGGTTGACATTTATTTAATAATGTTGTATATTTGTATTGAAACCTGTTGGTTAAAAGTGTACCGGTTTGCTGAACCGGAAACTTCTTTTAATTAGCAGGTTTTCATCTTTTTAAAAGGCTGTGGCTTAATATTACTCTGAACATTTGTATAATTTTGATAATGTTGTCCAAAAATTTATTAAAGAAGAATTTCTTGATTTCAGATCCCAATCTTTAAGTATATTTTTCACTTTTCTGGTCATAATACATTGTTTTTGTTTGACATTCATTAAATTACGTTTTTTTTTGTAGAAAATAACCGATGGGTATAAAGCGACCCTGTTTGCTAACAGGGCGTGTTTCGCTGGTTATTTTTTTTTATTTTATCATAATTAAAATGCTTTTTATTACCAATATGGTGTAGCTTACTTAAATTGAAGGCTTCGCTGTAAGCGAAACTTTCAATAATAAAGATTAAAGAAAAGAAAAAGACGAGATGTTAGTCCCGTCTTAAATGTTTTCACAACGGAATAATCCTTATTGTGAATTGCTTCATTTTGTGCCACTAAATTAATATATTATTTTCTATTCAACAAATTTTTTATACTTTTATAATAAGCTTAAGAAACAAAATACTTGAAACTTCATGCACTAATATGCACAGCTACTTACCAGCAAATAGCTAAAGTGACTGATTATAATATTGATGTTCCACTGTTTTAATAGGTTTAAAACAAAAAACAAAGTATCAATTCTAACTAACAATAACATACGTTAGTTGTTAAATAATAATAAAATGAAGAAAATATTAGGATTAGATTTGGGAACCAACAGCATTGGATGGGCACTAGTACAAAGAGACTTTAAAAATAAAATAGATAATACTCTAGGAACAGGACAAATACTTGGCATGGGCAGTAGAATTATTCCAATGAGTCAAGATGTGTTAGATAAATTTGGACAAGGGCAAAGTCATTCACAAACATCAGAACGCACTGATTATAGAGGAGTAAGAAGATTAAGACAAAGGCATCTTTTACGACGAGAACGATTGCATAGAATTTTAAATATACTTAACGCTCTACCGGAACATTATGCCAATAAAATTGATTTTGAAAACAAAAAAGGTCAATTTATTGATAATATTGAAGTAAAGTTGAATTACAGAGAAGTTGAACCAAAAAAGTTTGAGTTTATTTTTAAAGATTCTTTTAACGAAATGGTAAAAGAATTTAAAAAAAACGGACAAGAAACAAAAATAGCTTACGATTGGACAATATATTATTTAAGAAAAAAAGCACTTACTAAAAAGATTTCAATACAAGAATTGGCTTGGATTCTACTTAATTTTAATCAAAAACGTGGATATTATCAATTACGTGGCGAAGAAACAGAAGAAGACAAAACTAAATTAATTGAATTTCATGCTTTAAAAGTTGTAAATGTAACTGCAGAAGAACCAAATTACAAAAATGAAATTTGGTATAATGTAGATTTAGAAAATGGTTGGATTTACAAAAGAAAAAGTAAAAACCCTATAAATAATTGGGTTGGCAAAATTAAAGAGTTTCTTGTAACAACAACTCTAAACGAAGACGGAACCGTTAAAACAGATAATGATGGTGTTGAAAAAAGAAGTTTTAAAGCTGTAAATTCGGAAGAAGATTGGATTGCTATTAAGAAAAGTACAGAAGAAAAAATCGAAAAAAGTAAGCAATTTGTTGGAACATACATTTTTGACACCTTATTAATAAACCCATCGCAAAAAATTAATGGAAAACTTGTAAAAACCATTGAACGCCATTTTTATAAAGATGAATTGATAGCAATTCTTGAAAAACAAAAAGAATTTCACAAAGAATTAAATAATAATACTTTATTAGAACAATGCGCAAACGAATTATATTCAAATAATTATGCACAACAAAATATTCTTAAGCAAAAAGATTTCACACATTTATTTGTAAACGATATTATCTTTTATCAGCGACCACTAAAATCAAAGAAATCGTTGATTGATGGCTGTAAATACGAAAATAGGTCTTTTAAAAATAATGAGGGTCAAATTATCACTAAAGCTATTAAAGTAATACCCAAAAGCCATCCGCTTTATCAAGAGTTTAGGTTATGGCAATTTGTTGAGAATATCAGAATTTACGAAAAGAAAAAGCTAATTGGAAACAAGCTTTACACTGATTATGATGTAACATCAGAATATTTACCAACAATTGATGCAAAAGTTAAATTATTTGAGTTTTTCAACGATAAAGCAAAAATAAATCAGAAACAATTTTTAGCTAATTATAAAGATAAGTTTGGGAAAAAACTTACAGATGATAAATTTCGTTGGAATTATGTTGAAGATAAAGAATATCCCTTAAACGAAACAAGGGCTTTGTTTATTTCAAAATTTAATAAACATAAAAATTTTGACTGGAAAACATATCTTACACAAGAAAACGAAATCAAGCTCTGGCATTTGCTTTATTCAATATCCGACAAAAAAGAAATTGAACGAGCTTTAGATAACGAAAATTCAAAATTAAACTTATCATTAGAAATTCGTCAAGAATTTAAAAAAATTAAACCTTTTGTAAATGAATATGGTGCATATTCCGAAAAAGCAATAAAAAAATTATTGCCACTTATGAGAATGGGGAAGTATTGGTCTTATGAGCTTATTGATGAAAATACAAAAGACAGAATACAAAAAATAATTAATGGAGAATTTGATGAAAAAATTAAAAACAGAGTACGAGAAAAAACAATTAATTTACAAACAGAAAACGATTTTGGAGCATTACCTCTTTGGTTAACATCTTATATAATTTATGACAGACATTCGGAAGCAGGAGAAATTTTGCAGTGGAAAACACCAAATCAATTAGAAGAATATATAAAAGAATTTAAGCAACACAGTTTGCGTAATCCTATAGTGGAACAAGTTGTTGTTGAGACTTTACGAGTTGTTAAAGATATTTGGCAATATTATGGCGATGGCAAAGAAAAATTCTTTGACGAAATTCACGTTGAGTTGGGGCGAGATATGAAAAACCCTAAAAATATACGTGAAAAAATGACCAAAAGCATTACAAAAAACCAAAATACGAATCAAAGAATACGAGTTTTATTACGTGAGTTTAAAAATCAAAATATTGAAGGTGTAATTCCTGAATCACCTAATCAACAAGAAAAATTACGAATTTTCGAAGATGATATTTTAGCTCGTTTTTCGGAGAAAGAACTTGATAAAGAAGAGCAAGATGGTATTAAAATAGCAAAAGTCGTTAAATCTTTAGAACCTACAAATCGCGAAATTGAAAAATATAAACTTTGGCTAGAACAAAAATACCGTTCACCATATACTGGTCAGATAATACCATTGAGTAAATTATTTACTACCAATTACGAAATAGAACATATTTTGCCGCAAGCACGATATTTTGATAATTCGCTTGGGAATAAAATTATATGCGAATCGGAAGTTAATCGTTTTAAAGATAGGCAAACTGCTTACGAAATGATTAGTAAAAATCCGGGAAGAGTAATAGAACTAGGGCAAGGTAATAAAGTTTCATTATTAAAATTAGATGATTATCAAGATTTTATTTCAAAAAATTTTGAAACAGGAAGCAAAAAGCAAAAAATCCTTTTAAGCGAAGATATTCCTGAAAATTTTATCTCTCGACAGCTAAACGATACTAGGTATATAAGCAAACTTGTAAAAGGATTATTAAGTAATATTGTTCGCGAAAATGATGAACAAGAGGCAACATCTAAAAATATAATTTCGGTTACAGGCAGCGTTACAACTGTTCTTAAAAACGACTGGGGCTTAAACGACAAATGGAACGAAATTGTAGAACCGCGTTTTAAAAGAATGAACGAAATTACAAATTCTAACGATTTTGGTTATTTCGATAAAGAAAAAGGCTTTTTTAGAACAAATGTTCCAATGGAACTAAAAATGAATTTCAACAAAAAACGTATAGACCACCGCCATCACGCAATGGATGCTTTAGTTGTTGCATTGGCAACAAGAAATCATGTTGGGTATTTGAGTAATCAACATGCCAAATCGGATAACAAACGTTATGATTTACGAAATAAGCTTAGAAGAATTGAAGAAAACACTTACAATGGAAAAATATTCAAAAATGCCAAAGAATTTTTAATGCCTTGGTCCAAGTTTTCTACTGAAGCAAAAAAATCATTAGAAAATATTGTTGTTAGTTTTAAACAAAATTTACGTGTAATAAATAAGGCAAACAATAAATATCAAATTTGGAAAACCGAAAATGGTCAACTAAAACGTGGGTTTGAAACACAAAAGGGAACAAATTGGGCTATACGTAAGCCAATGCATAAAGAAACTGTTTATGCAAAAGTAAATTTACGATACGAAAAATATGTTGCAGTAAATGTTGCAATTGATGGCTTTATAAATAGAAAGTTTGTTTTTGTTGATAAACTTATAAGTAAAAAAATAAAAGAACTAAAGCAAAATGATTATGATGCTAAAATGATTAAAAAATATTTTAAGGAAAATAAATTTAATGATAATAAACTGAAAACAGTAAATGTTTATTATCAAGATAATAATTATTCGGCTGTCAGAAAAAATGTTAACGAAAATTTTAAATCGAAACAATGGATTAAAGAATCGGTAACAGATACCGGGATTCAAAAAATTCTTATTAATCATCTTGAAAAATATAATGAGATTGATGATAACGAAAAACAAAAAGAAAGACCAGATTTGGCTTTTTCTGAAGAAGGCTTAGCCGAAATGAATAAAAACATTCTAGAATTAAATGGAGGAAAGAAACATCATCCAATTTATAAAGCCAGAGTTTACGAAACTTTAGGTAATAAATTTGCAGTAGGATACACCGGAAATAAAAAAGATAAATATGTTGAAGCTGCTAAAGGAACGAATCTATATTTTGCAATATATAAAGGAGAAAACAAACAAGGCAAAATAGTACGACAATATGATACTATTCCTTTTAATATTGTTGTTGAAAGACAAAAACAAGGCGAAAGTCCTGTCCCTGAAAAGTTTTTCGATAAAAATGATATGGAATATAGCTTGCTATTTTACTTGTCGCCAAACGATTTAGTTTACATTCCTAACGAAGAAGAACAAGATGATATTAAAAATATTGATTTTAATAATTTGAGTGGGAAACAGAAAAGTAGATTGTATAAAATGGTAAGTAGTTCTGGGAAACAATGTTTTTTTGTAAGCAATAATGTTGCAACAACAATTCAAAATAAAAAAGAGTTTGGACCTTTAAATAAGGAAGAAAAAGATATTTATGAAAATATGATTAAAGAGAAATGCTTCAAACTAAAAATTGATCGCTTAGGGCAGATAGTAAAAGTTGGAGAATATTAAATAAACACAAAGCAAAGCCTTTGTATAGATAGTGGAAGTGCGACTTAAAGTCGCGCCCCCACTACTAAAATAAAAGTAATGGTTTCATTTTAAGCAAAGTCATCGATATAAAATAGAACTTATGCAATTCGAAAAAGGCTATATATACCATATTTATAATCAAGGAAATAATCGGCAAAAGATTTTCTTTAAACGTGCAAACTATTTATTTTTTCTTGAGAAAATAAGAACTCACATTTTACCTTACGGTGATGTTTTGGCTTGGTGCCTAATGCCAAATCATTTTCATTTAATGGTTTATGTTAAGGATGTTGAGCTAGCAATTAATACTCACGGGGTGACTAAAAGTCACCCCGTGAGTACCATAAAATTACGAACAATTAATCAATCTATTGCTATAATGTTACGTTCATACACAAGAGCAATAAATAAGCAAAATAATTTTTCAGGTGCTTTATTCAGAGAAGCAACTAAAGCAGAATGCATAAACTGTACAAATGGTATTACACCATCGTTTATCTGCAAAAAAAGAAGTACAAAAATCACTATTAAAGAAGCTAAAAAACAATATCCGCAAGTATGTTTTAATTATATACATCAAAATCCTGTTAAAGCACGATTAGTAAAAAATGCTGTCGATTGGGAATTTTCTTCGGCAATAGACTATGCCGGATTAAGAAATGGGGAATTAATAAACAAAAAGCTTGCTAACGAATATGTAATTATTTAAATACTAGATGATAAAACGTACACTATATTTCGGAAACAATGCTTATTTGCACACAAAAGATAAGCAATTAGTTATTGATTTTGCCGATAAAGAAAAACTCTCGGTTAAAGTACCTATTGAAGATATTGGTGTAGTTATACTTGATGCTTCACGCTTAACTATATCGCAAACACTTATTACGCGTTTATTAAACAATAATGTAGCACTCATTACTTGCGACGAGCGACATATGCCACAAGGCTTAATGCTTAATCTCGATGGAAATACCATACAGCAAGAAAGATTTGCTTGTCAGGTAAAAGCCAGTTTGCCTTTAAAAAAACAACTTTGGCAACAAACCATTAAAGCAAAAATTGCTAACCAACGGGCTTTGTTGTTAAAAATTTCTGAAATTCGGGAAGCGACTTTAAGTCGCACTCCGAATAATGGAGAACTAAAAAATATGCAATATTGGCAAAACTCTGTACGTTCGGGCGACCCCGACAACTACGAGGCTCGTGCTGCTGCTTTTTATTGGAAGACTATTTTTTCTGATATTATAACAGAGTTTAAACGTGGACGTTTCGAGTCAGATCCGAATAATTTACTTAATTATGCCTATGCTATATTAAGAGCTGTTACAGCACGTTCTTTAGTGGCATCGGGTCTTATGCCTACTTTGGGTATTCATCATCACAATAAATATAATGCTTATGCTTTAGCCGACGATATTATGGAACCTTACCGCCCTTATGTTGATGAATTGGTAAGAGATTTAGTAGAAAAGTATTATACCCCTGAATGGGACAAAGACGGCTTTGAACTAAGACCCGAAATAAAAAAAGAGCTTTTACAAATACCTGTAATAGATGTAATTATTGATGAAGAAAAAAGTCCGCTAATGATTGCTATGCAAAGAACAACAACAAGTTTATTTCAATGTTATGCAGGTAATAGTCGGAAAATTTTGTATCCTATTATATAAATAAAAGAAAAGTCAGGGTTTTACTTAAAGCAAAATCCTGACTAATAATTCCTGATTAAATATAAGATGAATTCTTCACGACTCAATCAATATAGAATTATGTGGGTATTAGTATTTTTCGACTTGCCGACCGAAACAAAAAAAGATCGCAGAAATGCTTCTTTGTTTCGTAAACATCTTATAAAAGATGGTTTTTCGATGTTTCAGTATTCAATATACATGCGTCATTGTGCCAGTAGAGAAAACGCACAAGTTCATATTAAAAGAGTAAAATCGTTTTTACCACCACACGGACATGTAGGAATATTAAATATTACAGATAAACAATTTGGAATGATAGAACTTTTTTACGGACAAGCAGAAACAAATAAACCCGATATGCCCCAGCAATTAGAATTATTCTAATTGAATTGAGGGCTTCGCTGTAAGCGAAACTTTCAATAATAAAGAGTTTTGATAATAAAAAAGGGTTCGATATTGTATCGAACCCTTTTTTTAACACAGTTTTTTAATTCCAAATATTACACTTAACTTGTTGTGATAAAATGCATTAAACTCAGCTGTACTGTGTTCAATACGTCAAATATACAAAATGAAAGCAATTCACAACTAATAATACTTTGGTAACAAGTTTTGCTTAACTGTGTTCAATACGTCAAATATACAAAATGAAAGCAATTCACAACCTATATTTGATTATGAGCATTTTGAAAATAACTGTGTTCAATACGTCAAATATACAAAATGAAAGCAATTCACAACATGCGTCTGGTTTTTCTCTACAAATTGAATACTGTGTTCAATACGTCAAATATACAAAATGAAAGCAATTCACAACTATATATAACCAATTGCTTGGATTAAAATACTGTGTTCAATACGTCAAATATACAAAATGAAAGCAATTCACAACAGAATGGCAAAAACAAAGAAATGTTTGCAACTGTGTTCAATACGTCAAATATACAAAATGAAAGCAATTCACAACGCGAAAATAGCGCAGCTTATGAATGCGATAACTGTGTTCAATACGTCAAATATACAAAATGAAAGCAATTCACAACTGAAATGATAAACAATATTTTTCATATTAAACTGTGTTCAATACGTCAAATATACAAAATGAAAGCAATTCACAACTGTCTTATTGACTTTACAAAGATACTAATTACTGTGTTCAATACGTCAAATATACAAAATGAAAGCAATTCACAACAAGTCTCAATTCGATAATTATGAATTTAATACTGTGTTCAATACGTCAAATATACAAAATGAAAGCAATTCACAACTAAATGTCGATGGAGTGAGATATCGAGTAAACTGTGTTCAATACGTCAAATATACAAAATGAAAGCAATTCACAACTAGAAAGCGAACGAGAATTACCAACAGAAGACTGTGTTCAATACGTCAAATATACAAAATGAAAGCAATTCACAACGAATATGGCTGGATGGATTAAAGTATATAGACTGTGTTCAATACGTCAAATATACAAAATGAAAGCAATTCACAACCTATGGATACTTTTTCTAATTTTGATATTAACTGTGTTCAATACGTCAAATATACAAAATGAAAGCAATTCACAACAAGGCGAAGATAAAGATGGGAATAAAGGGCACTGTGTTCAATACGTCAAATATACAAAATGAAAGCAATTCACAACAGGATTGGCATATCTAACAACATATCTAATACTGTGTTCAATACGTCAAATATACAAAATGAAAGCAATTCACAACTGACCATTGTAAAAAGTTGTTACCATCATAACTGTGTTCAATACGTCAAATATACAAAATGAAAGCAATTCACAACTTACTATTATCACATCTGATAAATCGAAAGACTGTGTTCAATACGTCAAATATACAAAATGAAAGCAATTCACAACAAGTGGGTTAAAAGGTTTTATTACTAGAATACTGTGTTCAATACGTCAAATATACAAAATGAAAGCAATTCACAACGGTGCGGTGGCAAGGGTTTTATTATTTATAACTGTGTTCAATACGTCAAATATACAAAATGAAAGCAATTCACAACAGGAAAATATACATGCTCTGCAACATAATAACTGTGTTCAATACGTCAAATATACAAAATGAAAGCAATTCACAACGGTATCATAATATTAAGATTTAAACGCACCACTGTGTTCAATACGTCAAATATACAAAATGAAAGCAATTCACAACAGGATTGGCATATCTAACAACATATCTAATACTGTGTTCAATACGTCAAATATACAAAATGAAAGCAATTCACAACTGCATTTACATCACCTGCACCATAACACCAACTGTGTTCAATACGTCAAATATACAAAATGAAAGCAATTCACAACAGCACTGAAAACAGGCAGAAAAATAACAGCACTGTGTTCAATACGTCAAATATACAAAATGAAAGCAATTCACAACAGACATCTAGTAAATCATTATCAACACACAACTGTGTTCAATACGTCAAATATACAAAATGAAAGCAATTCACAACACATCAGCATACACATCAAATAACACTTTACTGTGTTCAATACGTCAAATATACAAAATGAAAGCAATTCACAACTTAATTGCAATTGTTATATATTCTTTTATTACTGTGTTCAATACGTCAAATATACAAAATGAAAGCAATTCACAACGCCCGGTACTTAACTTAGCATAAGCACTCAACTGTGTTCAATACGTCAAATATACAAAATGAAAGCAATTCACAACATACGAGAGTGATGTTTGTCTTCATCATTAACTGTGTTCAATACGTCAAATATACAAAATGAAAGCAATTCACAACATGGATGAGGGAAGTGAAAAAAAACCTAATACTGTGTTCAATACGTCAAATATACAAAATGAAAGCAATTCACAACCTTTAGCTTCATTGCTAAGAACACTACAAAACTGTGTTCAATACGTCAAATATACAAAATGAAAGCAATTCACAACAAGTTGATAAAAATGGTGTATATAATAATAAGAAACTATACCACCTAATAATTGAAAAGTATACCACTCAAAAATAATTATTAACAATCTTTGAGATTTAATTTCAAAGGTAAAAAAATG
>Ga0190306_1000144_pt1 | contig 27545 bp, 28 predicted proteins | sample 48700734_MG_FD_161657 | JGI IMG/M metagenome (GOLD analysis project Ga0190306, IMG submission 161657) | Hydrothermal vent sediment bacterial communities from Southern Trench, Guaymas Basin, Mexico - 4870-07-3-4_MG | ecosystem: Environmental > Aquatic > Marine > Hydrothermal vents > Sediment ... | reverse complement strand
CAGATGCTTTGTAAAATACCTCTTCATATTAATATATTTCATAAGAAAATTATATATCTCCTCCAGCGTTAATGGTAGTAGGTTATTCCATATTCCATCTTTCCTGAGAAGATATGCTAGTTTTGTAGCGCTTGGAACAGGTACTCCAACCTTCTCTAAAACATCGACTTCTTGAAATACCTTGGATGGATGGCCTTCTAAAATTATTTCACCTTTATATAATACAATAATTCTATCGGCTAGACTCACTATTCTTTCAGTATCATGACTTGAAAAAATCATAGTTATACCGTATTTCTCTTTAAGACTTCTCAAAACATTATATATTCTCTCTCTACCAAGCGGATCGAGCATCGATGTAGGTTCATCCAAAGCTAAGATATCTGGTCTCATAGCCAGTATTCCTGCAATAGCTAGGCTCTGCTTTTCCCCTCCAGATAAATTATATGGATTATTTTTCCTCAAATTAGTTAATCTTGTAGCCTCTAATGCGAATTCGATTCGCTTATATATCTCCTCTCTGAGAAGACCTAGATTACATGGGCCGAATGCAACGTCATCCTCGACGGTGAATGCCACTATATGTGCTTCAGGATCCTCCATAACTACTCCAACATGCTGTGCCAATTCATATAGACTATACTCCTTTGTATTCATTCCATCTATAATGACATCGCCCTTCAATCTACCTTTAATGTAATTTGGAATTATTCCACCAATGCTATAGATCATTGTAGTTTTACCGGCTCCCGTTCTACCAACCAGAACTACAGTTTCTCCTCGTCGAACCTTCAAGTTAATATTTTTTAAAGCTGGTTTTCTCGAATCTTTATAGTAAAATGAGACGTTTTCAAGTATTATTGGATATTCTTCAGGCATCATCGTACCCTTAACAATATAACTATGTTTCCTCAACTATTTCTAGTCCAAGTAATTTTGCTGCAGCTTTAAATTCCTCTCTAAAATCTCCTAAAAATGATACTTTATGCCATCCAAATATTTCTTGATTATGTTTTTCTAAAATTTTTACTGCATTCGTCTCTACAGCCAGTTTATCCCTACACGCCTTTTCATCCTCAATTAATCCTAGAGATTTACCGTAGCGTATACATATTTTTCTATGAAAAACACTTATCTTTATAGTTGTAACATCTTCTCCACTAGGGAATCTGATTACTGGTGATACTCCTAGAAAATGTGATTCCCCATGAGTTGTTATATAATATTTCAGTGGAGGATTATTGTATCCATGAAGCCTGGTTGGTGATGTACAGTGAAGGTAGGTTATACGATTATGCGGTATGTCGAGAGCATAATTACCCATCATTCCAGGTCTATTGATAACATATTTTCCAAAGAAAAGTGTTACGGCCGAATCCATATCGGCTTCACATGTAGCAATTATTCCTTCATCATTTAATTTTGAAAAAGCCATACATGGATATACTGGCATTTTTCCAGAAAGAATTACTGGACAGCATTCAATACCGATTGCATCACATCCAGTATCTTTGATAAGTTTCTTCAGTGCTAGATAAAGTCTTGCAGAATTCACTATTGATTGATGCGAAACCTCTATTTTCTCAGCCTCCTTAATCCATTTTTCAGCAACTCTTTTAGCATCTTCAACATCTATTTTCTCATAATATTCATTTAGCTTTTCTGGGTTGAGTCTAATCATTTCTAATCCAAAAATTTTTTTCAGGATCTCCCTATATTTATCTTCATCCCTCTTCCATTGTATAGCTTGATCGATACCATGAACATCGACTTTAACCCTATTATTAGATAGTATTTTCATAAATCCTTTCATCACCGCTCCGCCAAGTCTTTCCTTAAACATAGATAATTCTCTAAGAAGTCGTTTATTATCCTCTTCACTTCTAACAATCTCAGCTTTATCGAATGTAAATATTAATATTTTCTTCCCCCTCATTCTATAAAGTCCCTCCATAATTCTTATTGCCTTCTCCACATCATTAAAATTCGATGAAGCTATTGGAAGTACTGGAAAACCTTTTCCTCTAATCCTTTCATACATCCTTATAAATCCCCAGTCTCCACCATACATATAGCTTGCTAGAATGGTAGGCTTACCTATTTTTATCGCCTCAACCCCAATACTATCAATCATGGGATTTGTACCATAGTTTCCGACAATATAGATTAAAAGCCCATCAGAACCTCTTATACCTTGCTTAATCTCCCAGAGCTCCTTTAAATCATATTTTGAAACAATTTTACCTCCAATAAACTCTATTTGAGGAAAAGTTTTCTCCAATCTCTTTAGAATCGATTTACATAATTTTTCCTCATCATACCCAATATAGGGCCAACCAATCCCCCATGTACCCTTACCTACAAACAAAACATAAAGCTTCATGATTAATATTTTGTTTTACAATCTATATAAAAATTTGCATCTCTTTCGTATAAACTGTCTAACTAAAATCTGGGTAAAGCGTATCATGATTAACCTAAGATAAAACAGCCATATTATAGGCTTTATTAACTATTTCCAATACCTTTGCAGCATCTTCTAGATCTGCTATAGGTTTACCTCCTCTCTTAAATCTATCAATAGTTTCTTCTATAAATTTAAAGTATTCATCTTCTTTTACATCAAGTATTTCCCTCCTCTTACCAAAACATTTAACCAATTTTTTATCAGAAAAAATAATTCTACCATTAGTACCAATAATAGAGAAATATTCTTCAACCTTATGACAAGGAGTATAGCCCACCTCTACTACACTATATTTTTTATCCGTCTTAAGAACTAATAGAGAATAATCCTCTACGTTAAGTCCATATATCTTATTGAGGATAAGAGGATAAACTACTTCAATATTATTATGGAATAGATAGTTTATCAAATCTATGTAGTGAACTCCGAGATTTATTAGACAACCTCCACCCGAAATTTTTTTATTTAACATCCAGGGACAATTCCACTTAATATATCGACTAGGAGATCCAGTAATATACTTAAAATACATATATTTTATTTCACCCATTCTATCTAACGAATCTAATATCTCCCTTACTTTTATAGAAACCCTTTTAACGAAAGATACACTTGCAAAAACCCCTTTCTTATAAGCTTTATAAGCTAAATCCCTTACTCTTTTATAATTTACTCCACAAGGCTTTTCAGCGTTAAATGATATTCCCCGATCTATAAGGGTTTCTATTATATTAGGCATCTCAATATGTTTCCCAAAGGAGAAAACGAAATCTAAATCCTCTTTCTTAAGCATTTCTCTATAATCCGTATAGTAGCTACAATTTATTTTCTTAGCTACTCTCTTAGCTATAGCTTCATCTCTATCGGAGACTGCTTTGATCTTCTCTCCGAGAATAGTTAATGCATTAATATACATCTCAGTATGCCAGTGACCTACTTCAATTAAACCTATCCTCATTCTTTCATCCAAAATTAAACTATGGTTTATACAATATATTATTTATCTCTCTAGACAGAATCTACATCAAATTTCCTAGATATGGTTATCTCTTTACTAAAATGTTATTCCAAATGCCTCAATAAAACTCTCTATCCTCCTAAACTCCATTAAAAAGTTTATGCCATTCTCAGTTAAATAATATTTTACGGCATTATTTTCCCTTTTCTCTGTTATAAATCCCTTTTCCTTAAGTTCTTCAATATATTTTAAAAGTCTATCATAGGGTAAATTCGCTCCATAAAGTATCCTAGTAATTCTCGCACCATTCTCCTCATCAATTATCTTCAATATATCTATAATTATTCTCAGCTTAGATCTCCTAGGCTTCCTCTTCATTTTACTCTATTCACCCGTATAACCATTGCTAGAAATGGTATTATTCCGAGAAAATATATTATTCTCGAAAAAATATAGAGTGTATCGTTTAAAAACAGCAGTGATATTAGTCTAAATATATGGCTTAATCCAAACATCGCGAATCCGGTCAATACTAATAGTGAATTTATCTTTCTATTTTCAAGATATATTAGAAGTGCTTGAAAGGCTATGAAAAATAATAGAAATATGCATATTATATCACCACCCATAAATATATAGAGATTTATGGGAAAACCTCTATCTCTAAGCATGCTCATTAAAACTGATAGGGATAAGAGACTTCTCTCCCTAACTCTTTTGGAATAGCTTATAGCTAATATTATATATGCAGTGATCTGAAATATGAATGAAACTATATTTGATACAAATGTTAGCGATATCATTATGATTCTTCTCGGATGGGATAGATATAAGGATAAAAATAGTAGGCCTTGTCCAATCATACTCGCAGCTAGGAGCGAAAAACTTGTTAAGAGCATTAGAAAAATTCTTTCCCTTAAAATTTTATATGCTTTTAATGAGAGATAGCTGACCAGAAATAATATTATCGCACCAAGGATATTTAATAATGTTAATATTAGCTTAATCATAGATGTACCCTTAATATATACTATTAGTACATCATCTTTTTAAATATTAGTACATATCCTAATTTTCGGTGTAATATATGAATAAGATAATAGTTTTGGGAATAATATTTTTAACTATAATTTCAATATTTACAGTAGCTACATTGACAGCTATACCTCAGAATAAACCCACAGAGTTTAGACGCGTTGTTAGAGGAGAAGTAAAAATATTAAATATCAGCGATAGATGGATAGAGATTGAAGGATTGAATAGGACTGGGAAAGTCTATACCTTAGGAAAATGGATATATATTAAGGAAAATGAGTTTAAACCTATGGATTGGAGTGAAGCAAAAAACTTATTCTCCATTGGAGATACTGTGAAAATAGTTATTGCTGGATTTAAACGTGGAAATAGAACTATACCTATAGTACTTAAAATGTCTAAAGATGATTTCACCCTTATTAGATCTAGATTACTTCAATACGATATAGGTAAGGGTAGAAGGCTCGCATTCAAAGCAACAATCACTTATGTAGGTGACAAATATCTTATAGTACAGAGAGCCACAAATAATATAATTATTATAGTTGGTGGAAAATGGGTTAAAGCTGGAGATGGAGAAGTAGATTGGAGTGAAGTAAAGAATGAATTTAAGGTTGGAGATAGTGTCTGGATTTATGGAAAAATAGCTCCATTTAAAAAATCCATAGAAAATATTAGAGCAATAGCAGCGCCTCAAACATTGATAAACATAGACACGGGGATATCGTTAATCAGAGGATAAAATTAAATTTATTTCATTTTTATTTCTTATTTCAGAAAATCTTATATATTTCTCATTGCTATCCTATTTGATGATCTATATGTCTAGTAAAAAACCCTATCCAAGGAATTCGGATATAGAGGAAGCTATTATGAGACTAATTATAAAGAATCCATTAGTATCTCCGGACGATTTCCCAGATGCAGTCAAATATGAACTTGAAAACTATGGATTTTATACTGGATTAGTCAATAAGAAGAGAATATGGAGAGTATATGAGAACATGGTTAGATCCGGGAAAATGTATGATTATCTCGAAGTAGTACAGAATATTAATAATGGATCCTAATTCTAATATCAAGTAGATTTCTCTTATTTAAAAAATATATTGTCTCTAACACCTTTTCTCTACTATATCCTGTACGTCTAGAAACTTGTTCGATTAGTTCATCTAATCTTAAAAGTTTACCCTCAGATGCTTTTGAAATCATACTTATAGTGGAGAGAATCACACTTTTTTCTCTATCCATGGTCTTTGTAAATATCTCTCTAAAATAACCTATTATCTCCATAAGTCTGCTCCTAATTTCTCTGAGATCTAATTTACTGGACATATCTTTCATATATTCATCTAACATTCTTTTAATCTTCCTAACCTCACCTATCTTCTCCTCCAATATAGCTATTTGATCCATACCTACAATTAGCCTAGCCTGTCCATAGAGTTTTACAGCTAGACTACATAGGTCATAGAGTTCGTCGATCCTCTTACTGCAAATTCTCTTATAGAAGGAGTTCTTTACCCTTAGATCCTCTAGATACCCCTCCAATTCTCTTAGGAATTTTTCAACATCCTTAGTAGAAATTGATTCCAAGATCCTTTTATATTTATTTATAGTTCTAATAGCCTCTGAATAATAGTATGGATTTATTTGCTCAAGAATCTTACTCCATTTGACTGTTTCATTAATTTCATCTCTAAGATTCCTTTCAACTTTCTCAGCTCTATCAAGTAGTAACGCAATCCTACTAATCTTGTCAACATATTCCTGGAGACCATTTAAATATTTATCAAGCTCTTTATCTAAAACATATATATTTGATTTCATAGATTCAGGTAGCTTTGGAGGACGCTCCCCTTCAACAATGTTTTTAAAAATACTTGCAACTAATCCGCCTTCTCTATCCAAATATTTTTGTGAAAGAATATTTATTAACTCATCTATTTGTCTAGATAGACTTATAATTTGCGATACCTTTTGAGCAATTCTTTCAACTCTAGCATCCTCTAACATATTACACCAATATATTTATCTACAAAGTATAATAATAAAATATTGATTAAAATAAAATGTAAGTGATGTTTAGGTGTATAGAAATATAGAGAATATTAGTAAATATTTTATAAATCTAGGATTCTCCAATAGAGAGGCAAAAATATTATCCTATTTACTCATATATGGACCTCTAACGGTAGGTGATCTACATAGGTATACCGGCATAGCAAAACCACATATATATGATTTACTTAAAAAACTTATGTCAAAGGGCGTTATATTAAAAATGTTTGAAAGACCCTCAAAATATAGAATTATTGATGACAAATATTTTTTTATGAAGATAGCTGAGAAAACTAAAAACGAGATAGATTTATCCATAAAGGAGATTATTAAAATGCTTTCAGGGAAAAAACGTGGAGGAACTATTATAATAGATAATGAAAAAAATTTTAGGGAAATGCTTTACAACGAGTTGGAGAGAGTTAATAGTAGATGCTTTATAATGGTGCCTAAAATTAGTCTGATAAAATATGTTTTAGATAAAATTTTCAGCATGTATGATATGGGTATAAATGTTAGATTCGCTACAAGTGACTTAGAATATGTTAAGAGTCTATCTATACAGCCAAGTTATGTAAGATATTTTGAACCCAAGCAACCATTTATGTTCTGCATATTGGATGAAAAACTTTTTCTAGAAGTAATAGCCAACAAATTTTTAGTTGGAATATTTTCTAGTGAAGAAAATATAGTGAGAGAATTTGAAGAATATTTTAATCATGTATGGAGTGACGATTATATTAGAGCATTATATAGGCTTAGGATGTCTTTAAAGAAAGAATATTGATATAATATGCATATCTATTTAAATCCTCTATATGTATAATGTTTTTCTCATGTAAAATATTTTTCAATTTAACTCTATATAGAGTGGATATTCTACCACCTCTCTCACCTATCATAGAGCAAATATTTTTATTTAACTCTATACCCATATCATCAAAATCTGTTAAAACTATTATCTCCTTGTCTCCAGCAATCTCCAATATTTTTTCAATACGTTCTGGGAAAGACTTACCTATAATTGAAAAGCAAATAATATTTGCTTTTACACCAATATTTATCAAAGCCTCTCTATCCCTATAACCCTCTACAACAATAACATTATTCCCACTATTTAATCTATCAATATATTCTTTAAGCTTAAGAAGGAATAAATAGGTTTTCTTATCCCTAATCATAATTTCATCCCGGATAAATCTCTGTCCCAGTTTCACCTTTAAATGCCTTATAGGCTTTATCTATAGATGATATTATAACCCTCTTACCTCCACTTTTAATAAACCTTATTGATGCAAGTATTTTAGGACCCATACTTCCCGGAGGAAACTGTCCCTCCTCATAATATTTCTCAATTTTCCTTAAAGATATTCTGCGGAGGGCTCTCTGATCCCTCTTACCATAATTTAGATAAACATATTGAACATTTGTTAATATTAGCATTTCATCCGCATTTATAGATGTTGCGAGTATTTGAGATGCAAGATCTTTATCTATCACAGCCTCCACCCCAATTATTTTATTATTTTTCCTAACCACTGGAATACCTCCGCCACCAACAGCTATAACTATAAAATTTTTCTTAACCAAGGTTTTTATAGCGTCTATTTCAACTATATGTATAGGATCTGGAGATGGTACAACCCTTCTCCACATACCATTCATATCCTTTCTCATATGCCATCCCCTTTTCTCCATTAATTTTATGGCCTGTCTCTCAGAATAATAGAATCCTATGGGTTTGGTGGGATTTCTAAATGCCTTATCACCTAGATCTACGAGAGTTCTAGTAAATATTATGACAACCCTTTTATCTATATCTCTTTCTAAGAGAAGATTTTCGAGTACTTGTTGAATCATATATCCGATCATTCCTTGACTCATTGCTCCACATACGTCCAAAGGCATTGGTGGAATCCTCTCCCTTAACATTTCTTGTTGGAGGAAAATATCTCCGATTTGAGGCCCATTTCCATGAGTTATGACAACTCTATGTCCATCTAAAATTATTTTTATGATATCTCTACAACCCTTATATAAATTTTCAATATATTTTCTATATTCTCCTCTCTCCCCTCTTTTAATTAAAGCATTTCCGCCGAGAGCAATAACAATAGTTTTAGGCATGAGATTAACCTATTAAGGTATATAAGTAAATGGTAAATATATGGTTTATATATGTTTTTCCAATTCCTTTACAAATTTATCTATCTCGTCGATCGTATTATAGAAGTGTGGTGAAACCCTTATACCAAACATTCTATGGGACACAATAATATTTTTCTCAGCCAATTTCTCCACAATCTTCTCATTGTTTTTATCTATTATCTTAAAACTTATGATTCCAGCCCTCATAGACCATTCTCTCGGAGTATATATTCTAATATTTTTAAACTCACTTAATCTATCTATAAGATGAGTTGTAATTTTTCTAATACTTTCAGCAATATTATTTATACCTATCTCCATTATAAATTCTAGTGACTTTAGGAGACCTATTAAAGGTATTGGAGAAATATTTCCAGACATATATCTCCTAGCATCTGTAGCATATTTTATTTCTAAAGGATTAAATGATGCTTCCTCTATATTTCTTGAAGAAAACCATCCAACTATCGTTGGCTTAATTTCCTCGAATAATCTTCTATTAATATATAGTATTGATATACCGATTGGACCGAGAAGCCATTTATATGCAGCTGACGCTAAAACATCTATACCTATATCTCTTACATCTATCGGGATAGCTCCAAGAGATTGAATAGCATCTATACATAATATAATTTTATTTCCAATAAGTTTTCTAAGTCTTTTTAAATCAAATCTATATCCACTACTATATATTACATGACTTATGGCAATTACCCTTGTATTTAAATCAACCTCATCTAATAACCTATTTAATGGAATCATCCCATCACTATTTTTGACAAATTTTACCTCAACATCCCCCCTATTCAACCACGGATATGACACACTTGGAAACTCTATATCGTCTGTAACAATAGTGTTATTTAAATTAAGTCTTAATCCATTTGCAACAATATTTAATGCCTGAGAAGTATTTTGAAGAAAAGCTATTTCCCCACTACTACAGTTAATGAATTTAGCAACCAACTCTCTAGCCTTATCAAAGATACTCGAAACATCTATCTTATACATTGCATATCTACGCTTATCTAAGACATCTTTCATCGCATTTAATGTTGGTAGAGGTAAGGGAGAAGTTGCAGCATGATTCAAAAATATTTTCTCATCCACTATTGGAAAATACTCCCTATAATCTTCCACCAGTCTCACCGAGCTTTAATAATATATCCGGTCTATCAGTTGTTATACCATCCACCCCATTTCTATACAATTTTTCAGCAATATTCAGATCATTTACAGTCCATGCAATCATTTTCAATTTCAATCTATGTGCGAAATTTATAGCCTTAGCTGTAGCGAATCTGAAATACGGTAATACAGCTATGGCACCTATCTTTTTAGCCTGAATAATACCATCACTAGGCTTAAAATAAATTAGACCTGTATATGCATCACCAACAATGGATTTAACTTTAATTAAATGATTTGGTGAGAAGGATATAAAGAGTACTGAATCAAGTAGATCTTTAGATATAACGCTTTCCACAGAAGGTTTTACAGCCCCATCCTCCTTTATCTCAAGAAAAAGGACTGCTTTATTAGAAATTTCATCTAAAACCTCGTCTAATAAAGGTATTTTTTCACCCATACCTGCATCTAGTCTTCTCAACTCTTCTAGTGTTAAGTCTGAAACCTTTCCAGAACCGTTTGTAGTTCTATCAACATGATCATCATGAATCACTACTGGGAATCCGTCCTTAGACATTCTTACATCTATCTCCACAGCCCTCAAACCCATATCTAGTGCTCTTCGAATAGCACGCAACGTATTTTCAGGCTCTAATCCAGCTGCACCTCTATGACCAACTATAAAAAATTTACTAAACATTTTTTCTAGCATATTATCCCCATATTCTATATCCAGCAAATATTTATTTAATTCGTTTTCCCAAACTTCCTCTATATTCTAGTTAAAACTTGAATATCTTTAATACATAGTATATTTTCTCTAACGGTTAGAAATTCAATCTCATAATATTGTTATAATCTTCTTCTGAAATCCAATTATAATTTGAAGTGTCATGATAATATATCATTAAATATTTATAGTTCTTAATATTTTACTCTGTATATGTTTAAAAAATATTTTCCAGCCATAGTTTTCTTTATAGGATATATTTTTGTATCGATGGGAATGACATTACTGGGACCCATAATACCGCATCTGATTTTCCAATATAATTTAACATATACTAGTACCGGACTTATAGCTGGAATAACCTATATTGGGGGAGCGTTTTCATTTATCGGAGGATTTATAGCAAGTACTGTTGGATATTTCTGGCTAACTATTCTCTCATTACTATTTATGTCAATAGGTTTGACGATATTTCCACTAACTATACCGACAATATTTATGTATCTATCATATTTTTTGCTTGGAGTTGGATCTGGATTTTTTGAAACAGCCGTAAATCCGTTAATAGCGAAAATATATTCTAAAAGAAAAGGTATGTTTTTAAATATAATTCATGTAGGATGGAATATCGGAGCATTTATAGGCCCCCTCTTAATCGGAATATCATTTATAGAAAATATTTCATGGAGATATGTATACTTTATATCATCCATACTCCTATTAATAGAAATATTACTACTATTATCTTTAAAGAAATATATTGTCTCAGATAGGGTTGAAATAAAACCTATATTTAGAAATAAAAAATCTTATAAAAGAGAAGTTTTATTGTTTCTACCAATAGCTATTGGTATGTTTCTATATCTCGGATGTGAGCAAGCTATAAATGTATGGCTTCCAACATTGATTAAATATAGAGGTGGGTCAGAATTCCTATCAAGCATCTCTATAGCTGTTTTCTGGATAACTATAGGTATTGGAAGAATTGTATGGTCACCTCTAATAGATAATTTTGGATATAGTAGATCACTTAAAATTACGACTCTAGGGATACTTGTATTCTCAGTTTTAGGAACTATTCAATCAGATCCATTTATAAGTCTAATATTATGGGGTATTTCTGGACTAATGTTTGCACCAATGTTTCCAACAATATATGCATTATGTATAGATGTATGTAGAAAATATACTGGATTATTCTCTGGATTATTATTTAGTATAGGTATTATTGGTTCATTTATACTTTCATCTTTAATGGGAGTTGTTATAGATATATGGGATGTGAATACTGCATTCCTGTTAACCGTATTTTTCTCGGCACTCTCCTTTATATTATTTTTAATTATAGATAAAATCCTCTAGGAATTCTTCTCCTGAGTTCTTCGGGAATCTTCTCTATAAGCAATATTTCCGCATTATTTCTAACCGCTATTAGAGATGCAAATATCAAAGATTTAATCGGCTTTCCAAGAGCGTCAAAAGACGTTCTTGTAAAGACTTTTATCAAAGTGTTTCCGATCTTTAATTCCTCCCCCTCTTCAAGTTCTCTAACAAATTTCTCATTCTCATATAGCTTTGCATTACTTAGTCCACCGGAAATCCTATAAACATTTTCTTTAAAGGGAATAGTTATAGAAGAAGAGCCGCCCAAGATAAGACTGACTACATCGTTAAAATCTTTGGGGAAAACCGCGAAGAAATATGCTTTAGGCAGCTCATATTCCAGTTTATAGAGGTTATTCATTAACTCTAATAATTCATCTAAAAGTTTCTGTGGATCTCTACATCTCCCACCTACAAGAATATCCTTAAAAACCGGATAAGAATAGTTATATTTTTCCTCAAGTATTTTAAGCAACTCTATATAGTTTCTTCTATAATAAATTGTTGTGAAGTAGTCTACTAAGAATGTTTTATCATCTCTAAATACATATATGTAGATTGGCAATTTATCCCCAATAAATTATTTTAATTCTTACATACATAATATTATGGGATTATATATGATTACTCGAAGCCAGTATGAGGAGGCTAAGCGTAGAGCTATTGAAATGCTTGAAAAAGCATGTATAGTTTTGACTGAAGAAGAAAAAAATAGGATAGAGGTTGCAGACTTTGGTTTAGGAGATTTATATAATATAGGTCTTCAGATAATAACATATATTAATACAGATAGATATTGTGCGAAGGAGTTGATATTATTTCCACGTCAAACATGTCCAGAACATAGGCATCCACCTATAGATGAAAAAAATCCTGGGAAACAGGAAACATTTAGATGTAGGTGGGGCGAGGTCTATCTATATGTTGAAGGCCCTCCCACGCCAAACATTAAGGCGAAAATTCCTAAGGGTAGGGAGAAATATTTTACAGTTTTCCATGAAATTGTTTTAAAGCCTGGTGAACAATATACTATTCCTCCAAATACTCTTCACTGGTTTCAGGCAGGAGATCAAGGGGCAATTGTATCAGAATTTTCAAGTACAAGTATAGATGAAAAAGATATTTTTACTGATCCAAATATAAAGAGGATTCCGGAAATAGTGGAGGATTAGGGTATGAAAATATATTATGCTGCTGCAATGCTTGGAGATAGAAGCAATTTCCATAATAATAAAATTATTATAAATGAGTTAAAGAAATACGGATTTACAATTTTAACAGAGTTTATATTGGGAGACATCGAAGTCGACGTACCTCCGGTAGAGATATATAGGAGAGACATTAACCTTCTGAGAGAATCAGATATATTGATAGCAGATATATCTTATCCAAGTCTAGGAGTAGGATTTGAAATAGCTTACGCGTTAAACCTAAATAAAAAAGTTATTGCATTATGCAGAAAGGATAGAATAGAAAATACTTCTAGACTTATTCTAGGAATAGATGATAAGAACTTTCAGATAATTACGTATGAAAATCCGTTTAAAGCTATTAAAAAAATATTAGATTTAGTTTTTTAAGGCCTCTATATTCTTTAAAGATATTCCCATTACAACTATATTTATAAATGCTAGAAATGCTGCTACACCACTTGTAAATGTCAATAAGAATAACATTCCTTGAAGCCTATAATAATACGAATAAAATCCAAGTATAAGCATAGAAATATACATTAATGGTATAGCTATTACTATATATTGTATAATTAATGTAAACAACTTTGAATATCGACAATTCTTCCAAAGCATTATTATAGAGCTCCCCGCAAAAATAGCTGTTGCAATTTGTATGCCAACCAATAATGATAATAATGCTGATACACTGGTTGATAATGAAAATAATTTCATGGCTGCAGCTATAGATGGTATTAACTCAAACATCACTATGAGTCCGAGTAAAAATATTATTGGCAATCTATTCATCTACCCACCCTATAAACTACTATCGAAATAATGATGGATAGAAATATCGGTATCATAAACAATATATATGACATATATTGCCAAATACTGAAGCCAGTATATATTTCTAGATCCTTTGTCAGTTTAGACGCCTCACCCTTATATATTATTACTGTAAGCCATATTTTATTAGTATTCTTAAATAGTTTTATAACTTCCTCATGTAAACCTTTGATTTCCTCAATATCTATCCTTTTTTCAAAAGTTATCTGAAAACCAAGTGAATTTATGTCTTCGGGCTTTAATCTATCCTTCGATAAAATATATAGTTTTATCCTAGTATCTCCCTCCATTAAACCTGAAACCTTTAATGGATAATAGATATATCTTGATGAAAACTTATAGAGTAAAGGATGTATTGAATATGGTTCATAGATAGGTTTTCCATCATATTTTTTAAAGCTAAATATTACTGCATCTATCGCAAAATACTCATATCCTCTATCAATATAGTCCTTAAATATCTCAATATATTTTTTAAGACTATTATTATCCGGTACTGGAAGTCTATTTTTCCCCGCATACTCTATCAACCATTTCACTAAATCTTCAGAACTATTTACCTTTAAAACCGTTATCTCATGAGGCCCTATCCTTTTCTGATAAATTATTTCAACCCCATCTCTAGTTTTCCCGAATAATGATGGTGCATATTCTGGTGAAATTATGCCATACCTATAGGTAAGTCTCTCAAGTATATAGAAATATTTATATTCAGCCTTCTCAACATATGGTATACTTTTTAGCGGAAGTATCTCTATTCCATGAAAAGTTGTTGGTAAAGTTTTGCCGGATACGGGCTTCAATATAGGTGTTAATACAGTCGACAATATTAGTACTTCCTCACCATCATTCCATGCAATTATTGCAAGTTGCCAATCCTCCCTAATAGGAACTGGAGGTATAGGTATTACCCCCCTATCCGCATATATAGATACAAACATTGAAAGAAAGAGTGGAACAACTAGTATAACTAATTTTCTAATCATAGTTAAATATAATGAAATAAGTCTTATTAACATTTTCATTGTTCAATACTTGTACAATTCTACTCTATCTATAATCCTTCTACCCTTAAATCTAGCAATATATTTAAACCCTATATTTATGAGCATTTTATAAGCATTGGGGAAATCGTATCCTAAGTCGATAATTCTATGGGCGTCTGAACCAACTATAATGATATTCTTATTAATATTTCTATACATTTTGAGAAACTCGGGTCTAGGATAATATGTTTCTAAATCATGTCTTTTAGCAGAAGTATTTACCTCTATTCCCACATTATATTCTTTAAGACTCTCTATAACTGGTATAATTAAATAAATATATTTACTTGAAGATATATCTTCCCCATAATATTTTACAGCATGTTTTCTAATAACATCTGGATGTCCAATTACATCAAATAACTGGCTTTCAATAGCCTCAACAAGAATATCGAAGTACTCAGCATATATTTCCATTAGACCTTTCCTCTTAAATAGGCCATATGGTGGATCTCTAGCAGTAATATCTATATTATGAAGATGATGTATTGACCCAATTATTAAGTCAAAGTTACCCTCATATTCATTTAGAATATTTTCCAATACTCTATGATACTTTGAGACATATGATATTTCTAACCCAGTTAGCAAGCTTATATTATAGTTATCCCTATATTTATCGACTTCATCTATATAGCTAGGAATCTCCTTTGGTAGAATCGTATACCCTTTAACTAAACCTTTTATAGGATGAAACTCTAAATGATTTGTAAAGCAGATCTCTTTAATACCTATCTTTTCAGCATACTCTATATACTTTTTTATCGAAACATCTTTATCTACATCCCCAGTATAGCCTGAATGGACGTGATAATCGTACATCTATTTTAAAACCCTTGTAATATATTCTTTATATATATTATTTACTTTATTTCTCCACTCCGAAAACTTGGTTGGAGTAGTTGGATAATTATAGTAAAGCTTCTCCACAGTCTTCATATATTCCCTAACCTTCACAACCCTTTTCAATAGAGAAGGTTTTGAAAGTAATGATATAGCCTTTCCAATCTTTCTTATCACCGACAACTCTATTTCCCCCTCATATCCAATTACCTCTACTTCCTCTCCACTTACAATTTTCTTCTCAAATATGAAATTTAGATCATCATCAGAAAGTCTCTGTAAAAGCATTCTTAGGATATCTAAAGCTGCCTGTTTTGCACCATATTTCTCCATATATTTTTTGTTTAAAATCCATAGGTTATTCATATTACCTGGATCATCTCTTTCAAATGCTTTTAAAATTGTCTCGGCTGCAAGTTTTCCGCTTAGCATCGATGGCCCAATACCTCCACCATGAATAGGATTGCATGTATATGCTGCATCACCTATAGCTATAAGTCCGTTCCAAACCATTGTAGAAATAGGTTTTCGGGTTGGAACTATTCCTCCACCAGCATGAATAACTCTAGCATTCCTAAACTCTCTTCTACTAGCTATATATTTCTCAAAATTTTTTCTGGGATTCGGTGCAGATTCTATTGGCTGTACACCTATACCTGCATTTACAATGTACTCTTTTTTAGGGAAACTCCACCAGTATCCTCCAGGAGCATATTTCTTAGATAAATATATTTTTGCATAGGTTGTATCCTGTTTCTCCTCTACCTCATATATAACTCTATAAGCAGCATTCATATCCTCTTTTTTAAGCCTCTCATATATCCAAAAGTTTTCGGATAATCTTGTCCTTAATACCGCTGTAGCTCCGCTAGCATCTATAGTTATCTTTGAATAAAAAGTTTTTTTGAATCCATTTTTATCTCTTACAACAACCCCTTTTACATATTCTCCATCTATTATTGGATTTAAGGCATAATGTTGATCATATAATTCACATCCATTATCTAAAGCCATTTTGAGAAGTCGTTGGCCAAACAAGTATCTATTAATACCGTATCCAATACCCTTCACGATAATTCTATATTTTTCGTTTGGAGAATATACTGCAACTCCATGAAATATACATTCTCTCTCATCTCCACTTGGAAGTGGGATCCCCACTTCATCAAAATGGTGTTTTCCAATAGCATCTCCACAAACCTTCTCGCCGATCCTCTCCTTAGATTTCATGTCGAATATAGCTACATTTAATCCGCTTTTAGACAAAAAATATCCGGAAATACAACCTGCAGATCCGGCTCCAACTATGATGACATCATATTTCATCATACATTGCACCCAGCAGTCTATTATTTGAGAAAAGTTTAAAAAGCTTTACTACTATAATATTTAGAGGCTATATATTATAGGACTATATGTTTCAATGCTTCCACTAAACTTATATAGTATCTATAGCTATCAAGAGGTGGTATTAATTATGTCTCTAGCAAGGAAAAATAAGAATATTATAGGAGAAGTTAGGCTTCAAGGTTATTTGTTAAAAAGAAAAAGAATTGGACCTAGAAGAATGTATAGAAAAGGTTATTTCTCAATAATTAGTGATGGGAGATTTCTCAGAGATATTGGAAAAATAGTTAAAAATAGTGTTATAGTTGATAAGGCATTTAAATTCAGAAATTATTTAAAAATAGTGGGGAAAACCGGGACTCCAGGATTAGAGGGTATGAGTAAAGAGGGGGGGAAATGGATTTCAGTAACATTAAGACCCTCCAGAAGGAGAAAGGAAATAATATTGAGGCTTCCATTTGATGTTAATTCAAACGTAGAATTAAAGGTAGCTGGGTTATTCGATATAGAGAAAATAGAGAAGATTAGATGGGATGATAAAGAAAAATTTATTTTTCCTGGAAATAAGGTTAAATAACCAGCTTACTGCTTGTATTTAAAACCGGTTTCTCCATCCCGTTTTTCCAGTAAACATATTTGAAATCCCAGTTTAAAGCACAGGCACCAACATTTTCATCACTATCTACTACAACTATGCCGAGATTATACTTTTCATCATCTATTTCAGCAAGCTCCATAACTTTTTCGATGACCATTACGGCTACCTCCTTTACTCCATGCCCCCTTCTTAATAAATCTACAGCCATTTTAGCCGCATCTATACGTATAGCTAATTCCCCTAAACCTGTGAGTATTGCTGCACCGACCCCATTTTCTGCATAAAATCCAGCCCCCATTATCGCAGAATCTCCAACTCTACCGGGAATTTTATAGGCCAATCCGCTTGTAGAGGTTCCAGCCGCAATATTTTTATTAGAATCTATTGCTATTAATCCAGTCGTATCTTCCTCAATTCTACCGAACCATTTAAGTATATTCTTATATTTTGGTCTTACTTCTCCTCGCTCCACTTTCTCTCTAAATCTAGCTATTTCTTCATTATATTCTCTTAGATTCTTTGAAGATGATAGTTTTAGGTGAAATATTTTAGCCATCTTCAATGCACCTTCACCAACTATTAATACATGTGAGGTATTTTCCATACATTTTCGTGCAAGCGTTATTGGATGAACAACATTTCTAACCCCGCCTATACCACATCCCCTTAGAGAAGCCCCATCCATTATACCAGCATCTAATTCAACCACTCCCTCTATATTCGGTCTCCCATTTAATCCAACACTTCTTACCGATCGATCTTCCTCGATCACCCTTATACCATATTCGACTGCATCTAGAGCTGAACCACCGTTTTCCAGTATTTTTTTAGCAGCAGTAACTGCCTTTAATCCAAAGTCATGATAGGATGCCGCCAAAACCATATATATCCCCTAAATTTTCTTCTCGAGATCTAGCTGTGAGGCTGCTGACCAGAATCTAGCTACAATTCTCTCCAATCCATTATATTTCCTCTCTTTAAGCCATAGATATGCATATTGATTTGACAGTCTAATATAGTCGGATATGCTTATCTTATCCTCCACCTTCTGGAGACCTATCTTAATACAATCATATATAAATTTAAGTGGTTCTGGAAGCATTATATTACTATATTTCACTAATATTTTTTCCCATACATCATATATTGGATAATCCTTTATCTCCTGTGTAGGGTTAAATAAAACTTTTTTAATATAGTTTGATACCTCTATCCTACCAACATCCTTTCTGAATTCAAGTATCTCTTTACTCTCTCCACTAATTGTGATCCACTTCTCCTCCCACTTACCATTGCCTTCAGCTATCTCCATTGTTGCAAGTATTAAGGGATATAGATGTGAGAATAAACATTCCTCTCCATCATCACCCCATGCTGTAGCCATAAATCCGAGAATCCCCTCCTCTCTGGCAGCTTCCAGAAAGTTTGATATATTTTTTAACGCTGTTTCAAAGTCTGGATAATATCTATTCCAATTTGAATATCCTGGACATGCTATTTGAATATAACCTTTATCCTTAAACATCCTTATTTTTCTTATAAAATGTTCTTTAGGACTTGGACTATAATCCCAGTTAGCTATAATTACTTTACTCCATATCTTATCTTCAATAAGTTTCCTCCATAACTCTCTCCCCCCTCCTCTGAGATACATTCCTATAAGCATATCTCCCCATAATATTGGCCTTTTACCCTTCTTCTCAACCATATTAATCATATTTTTATGATGCATTAAATATAGCTCTGGACCCCTATATGTCAACGTTTTATCGAGACTTTTACCTCTACCCATAGCCCATGTCTCATCTCCACCAATATGAATATATTTTGATGGAGTTGTATCTAAAGCCTCCTCCAATAAACTATATGCAAAATTTCTTGCCTCCTCATTGCTTACATCTAGACATCCTTCTCTAGGCCTATGCCATTCACTATACTTCCTATACTCCGGTAAAGTTAATATATTCTCCATATGTCCTGCAAGCTCTAGGGATGGAAAGACATTTATACCAAGCTTTTCACCATAATCCAATATCTCATTCCACTCCTCCAATGTTAGTTTACCTCTCTTTAAACCTATGGATGGATATTTCTGCCATGGATATAGGTCTTCAAAATATATTGCAAAGAAATTATATTTTAATAGGAATAGTAGTCGCAATATTTCTTTAAATGTATCTACCTTCGGTACACCACCTCGAGCAATATCTAGATGAAAACACCTAAACTTGAATATAAATTTCTCTCTTACATATACTTCAGGCAAATATCCTTCTCTCTGAAATGTTAATTGGATTATTGAAGCATATGCTGTTTTCTCATCACCCCAATAAAAAATTTTTCCCTCAGCAATCCTTATACCATTATCTTCTCCATCAGTTTTCTCTATAATCCAATCCCCCCTAGGTAGATTAAATTCTCTAATAAGGAAATCTGGAAAATTTTTGAATCCATTAAACCTAAACCATCTTCCAGTAAACTTTAATTCATCTGGTTCAGGGGTAAGGCTTATCATATATTACACCGATGCTAAAATATATTTTAGGGATATATAATTTTAATGACTTAGTGATAGAATGAAACAGTATCATGCAAGGGTTAGAGGAATATATTGTACAGCTCTTACAAAGATGTTGTTGGATATGAATTTTAAGATTGTACAGGCATCAGAAATAATACAGGATAGACTTGAATTAAATGAGGAAATCGATTTCTATGACATAGATATAAAGGATAGAGATGATAGGCAAGGAATTAAAGTTACAGGTTTAATGGAACCCCTAAATATTTTTATCAAAAACCTTAGAGAATATATGCTTGACATAATTATACGTAGATGGCCTATACCTATAGATGGAATATATGTGGGTAAAGTAACAGATATACATCAACATATATTGTATATAGATATTGGTGAAACCATAGGTACTCTCAAAATAGAAAAAACAGATAAATATTCGATCGGAGAGAAAATATTGGTTCAAATTAATAGGGAATCTGCTGGAAGAAAGCATCCATATCTTTTAAAGGAAATTAGAATTCCTGGAAAATATGTTATTTTAATCGATAAACCCGGAGTAAAGATAAGTAGGAAAATCGTTGACAAAAATTGTAGAGAAAAACTATATAATCTTGGCAGAAAGCTAGTTAAAGACAATATTGGATTAATTTGGCGTTCATCTTCAAAGAATAAGGATGAAGAAATACTCATAGAAGAATATAATTCTCTAAAAGAGCTTTACTATAAGATTATATCGAATGCTGAAGAAGAAAATACTCCTAAAATGATATGGGGCTCACAATATTTTATAGACATAGAGTTTCCATATCTATCTAAGATATTTCTAGATAATATTAGGAGTAAGGTTGCTCCAACTATAAAAAATCATCATAGATTTAGGGCTTCTGGCCCAATAATATCTAGGTATGTTGATATGGCTGAAAGGCTTCTTGAAAGAGGGGATAAACCTGAAAATGTTTATAAGAAATTTTTGAATACAATCGATAAATATTATTTCTGTGAAGGAGACTATATAAAGATATATCATGTAAAGCCTGATGGAAAAGTTATCGTAATGGGTCCAGCAAAAGTTATTGAAATGAGCTGGGATAGGAGTAAGATATATGTAGAGAGGAGGATTATGGGTAGGGGAGTATACGATGGATTAGATATAGAGAAAGAAGAAGGAGATTATGCTATAACGGTATTTGAGGAGGGCAAATGGAGTTATGAAACAAGGTATTATAATAGGGAAAATAAATTGAAGGGTATTTATATAAATATTAATACACCTATAGAGGTATATCCATTTGGAATAAGATATATTGACCTGGAAGTTGATGTAACGATAGGTAAAGATGGGATAAAGAAAGTCCATGACCTAAGTCTATTTAAAAATGCCATTAAAATAGGGTTTCTAAACCCTAAAATAGAGGAAAGAGTCTTAAATTTAATAATGGAGGTAGAGAATAAACAATTTCAGCTTGACTAATCAAATACAGTAGTAATAAATTAATAGATAATTTATTATTATATTTTAGAAATCTAAACGTGATACGTATGTTCAAACTAACTTTACCTCAAACTTCTATAAAAGCTGAAGGAGAATATGATGTAGTAATTATAGGTGGAGGTGTTGCTGGATTAACGTCTGCATTATATTCTGCCAGATATGGTTTAAAAACGATTATTTTAACTAAAGATATCGGTGGAACTACTGCCGTAGCCGGGATAATTGAAGATTATCCTGGATTTGAACAGATTAGTGGAGAAGAGCTGGTTAATAGGTTTGTGAAACAAGTGAAGAAATATAATGTACCAATAATAGTCGATATAATTACCGATATAAGGGGTAGTCTTAACGAAAAATTTAAAGTAATCGGCAGCAGTGGAGAATATGTTGGAAGAACTGTCATAATTGCAGTTGGAGCTGAGAGGAGAAAGCTTAATGTTCCAGGTGAAGAAAAGTTTATTGGTAGAGGAGTATCATATTGCGCTGTATGTGACGCTCCATTATTTAAAGATAAAGTTGTTGCAATAGTTGGTGGAGGAGACTCAGCTATAAAAGAAGCTCTACATCTATCACAATTTGTTAAAAAGCTTTATGTGATCCATAGAAGAAAACAGTTCAGAGCAATACACCTATTGGTAAAAAAACTTCTGTCAAAGCCTAATGTAAAACCATTACTCAGAAGAAGAGTTGTTGAAATAGGTGGTAAAAATAAGGTTGAATATATTGTTCTCGATGACGGTGAGAAATTAAATGTAGATGGCGTATTTATCGACATTGGTATAACTCCTCCTAAAGACTTCTTTATAAAAAATAATTTAAAAGTGGATGAGAAGGGATATTTAATAGTGGACTCGACACAAATGACCAGTAGAGAAGGGATATTTGCTGCCGGGGATTGTACAAATGCTTGTAATAGATTTCATCAAATAGTTACTGCGGCGGCTCAAGGAGCAATTGCAGCCGACTCCGCCTTTAAACTAATTCTGAAAAGATATAGGGAAACATTGCTAAAAGTAACTGGATATAGATAAAATACATATAACTATATTATAACTTACTTCTTTTCATAAATGGATCTATATTTGTTTTTAATAGAACTAGGTTTCCTAGTAATGTGAAGATAGCGGCTATTGGCCCCCACCACAACAGTCCGCTTGTATACCCTCTTCCAGGAACATTTGGAAGTGTAAGTATATATCCTGTCAAAATATATGCAAATGTTTGGAATATATTTAATGGTAAATAGTTAAATCCAGTATATAATCCAGCCCTATTTTCACCAGTATCTATTTCATCTTTATGAGCTAGGTCTGCTATAATTACATATGGAAATAGGTGGAATCCGGATGCACCCATTGCTCCCAGAACTATAAATAAATATCCTAAAATATAGCTTGGAAATGGTAGTTTAATTAATCCTATTATTGGTGTAAACAGGAGTGCTATCATAAATATTATGTTTGTAAGAAATAATGTTTTGCCCTTACCCTTCTTCTTAGCCATCCTACCCCATATATAGAAAAATCCGACTATAATTATTAACAATATTAATCCAAAGCTTAGTGACTCTGGTCCTTCAGTAATACCTATAACCTTCTTAATATATGTTAATACTAGTGATGATGTCATTGTTATTGCGACCGAAACTAATCCCTGCACCATAACCCATTTCATATACTCTTTATTTGATATAATTATCTTCATATTTTTTATAAAATTCGGTTGTAATATGGTACTAGTCTCCTTTGGAATAAATAATATTGATGGAAGATATAATAGAACTTCGAATATTGCTAATACACCTAATACTATCAAAGCTAATCCATCTTGTCTCAGTATCGAAGGCAGAAGAAATCCTATAACAACTGAAATAGCATTTGCAAGAAGATTCGAAAAATTTTGTAGAACTGAAACCTCTATCCTTTCCTCCGGCTCAGTTATCTCAGGCATCCATGCCTGAAAAGGTGTTAATAGAAATGCATATGAAAAATGAAATAAACTATTGAAGAACGCTGCATATATAAATAATGTAAATTGATCAACATTTCTCCCTAGAAAGTGATGTGGTATAAAGTACATGTAGAATGATAGCGCGAGTAAAGGTGCACCGAAAATTATATATGGCTTCCTTTTACCCCACCTAGTTTTAGTTATATCACTTATATATCCCATAAGAAATTCAGCTGTAGCTATGACTATTTTTCCAGCAGCATTGGCCCATCCAGTTAAGACTGGATCCAAATTATAGTATCCCCAATATACGTATACGCTTGCCCATCCAAATAATCCGAGAAGAGTGCTTGAACCAAGTCTAGCAATTCCATAAGAAAATTTTTGCAGCCTATTTAACATAATAATATCACATAGGGAAATATATATTAATTAATTTAATAACTTTTACATAATGGTGCCGATATGAAAATAGGGTTTAAAAACATCATTATATTTTTAATTGATACTCTTAGAGCAGACCATCTGGGTTGCTATGGATATCCTAAAAATACTAGTCCAAATATAGATAAACTTGCTAAAAGAGGAATAATGTTTTTAAAATGTTATGGTAGTGATGTACCTACCCAGCCTGGACATACAGCCTTACTATCAGCTACAAGAGGTATAAAAACTGGTGTAGTTACTCATGATCCTGATCAGCAGACCATTTCTAGAGAAATATTTTGGCTTCCAAGATTCCTTGGAGAAAATGGATGGAAAACTATTGCAGTAAGTACCCTTCAATCAATGAAAGGGTGGTTTGTAAATGGGTTCCACATATATATAAATCCTATGGCACATGATCCTGGAATGCTTCAACAAGTCGATGCAGAAGATATAAATAGATATGCAGTAAAATTTATTGAGAAATATAGGGATGGAAAATTTTTCCTCTATATTCATTACTGGGATCCACATATGTATTATTCTCCACCTGAAAAATATTCATGGATTTTCTATGATGGAGGGGATCCACTCGACCCTTTAAATAAAAGTCTCGATAAATATAAGAAGGATATTAAATGGTATTTCCATGAAAGACAGCTATTAATGTCCTCAAAGATTTTGGGTGAAAACTGTATTGCGACAGATATAAATTGGTATATTTCACAATATGATGGTGAAATAAGATATGTCGACGATTCTATTGGAGAAATTTTAGATAAATTAGATGAACATTCATTGATGGATGATACACTTATAATTATAACTTCGGACCATGGAGAAACGTTTGGTAGGCCTAAAATACTTTTCGATCATGGAGATGTATCTGAACCAGTTATAAAGCTTCCACTAATATTTTATAATCCAGTACTAGAAGACTCTCTAAAGATAGAGAGTTTTGTTCAAAGTATAGATATTACTCCAACAATTATAGACATGGTTGGATTAAAAATTCCTCAAAACATAGATGGTAAAAGTATGCTACCATTAATAAATAAAGATGTAGATGAGTTTAGAAAAAGAGTTTATTCCAATACAGCTATGTGGACAGCTCAGCGCACAATTATAGAAGATAAATGGAAGCTTGTAGAGACAATTGACAGCGGGTTCTGGGATTATCCAGATATAGGATTATATAATTTAGAGAAGGATCCATTTGAGGAAAACAATGTATTGGAGGATGAGAAGGAAATAGCTATAAACTTATATAACAAGATGTATAGATGGGTTAACAGTCAGCTTGGATTAAAAATGGATCCAATCAGATATACTGCTTGGAAAGGAATACCATCGCTTGAATGGGTTAGAAGAAATTGTATAAGAAAAAATGTTTATGGAGAATGGATAAAGTTCGCGGAAAAAAGAATAAAAAAATACGGTAAAACATCTGTAAAAATTTAATCAGTATTCTATAAGTGCATATAGATATTAAGCTAATTCTCTTCATCCTTCTGATCACATCACTATATAGTTAATAATTATATTGTTTTAAATAGTGAGGACAATACTATTCTTAGCTCGGAACTAATATTATCACTAAATATCTATTTAACATTTCTAATGGAGATAGAAATCTTAGCTTATAAATCTTACATTAAGTTTTGAAATAAAATCACATTTGCCAATATATTGAGTATTCTCCACATCCAGCTGTTGCCAGTCTTCCTACATGAAGATATTCTCCCAGTATTAATAGTTTTAGAATTAGATCGGTTTCAGCCCTTCTCCAGAAACCCTTATCTACTTCATATAAATATTTTCCTATAATGAATTTTCCAAGTCTTTCTTCGGTATTCCTCTCTATACTGAATTTTTTAAGCGAGATATATCTATATCTGTATCGTATCAATCTACTATATTTTTTTAACGCCTCCTTCATTCTATATACTTCCTCCGGGGTTAATGGTTCACCTATATCATAATATTCTGCTAAAACACTGTACTTTCTAGCTATATTTGCTATAATCATATCTAATGTAGGCTGCTCAACCATTTCTCCATTACTGATTATTCTAAATGGAGACCTCCATTCAATAAGTATTTTCCTAGGTTTCTGAAAAATTAGTCCTAAAGCTCTCTTACTAAACATGTCTAAAAGATTTCTATACACATATTTTGGAGGTATAAAATATATTCCATCGATATAATCAAAAACCTTCCTCTTAATATTGAATCCTACATCGTTCGCAATAATACTTTTTATCATAAATCTCCTCCTCTCATTTAAACTTAAATCATACCCTACTCCCTCATCACCCATTCTAATTATCGCTGCAATGATCCTAAGCTCATTTTCAATAAACTCTCTTCCAAAGACATTTATTTTAAAAAACAGTCTTCCATCCATATTAGAATAAAGTATTTGAGATACTGTGTATGGTTTAGTTATACCACTTTTACCAGATTTTACAGCTATTTTAACATCATCCCTTATCCTAGAAGTAGATTCAAACATTTTCGCATATATACAGTTTCTATAAAATTTACATTCGATACATGATTCTGACATAGAGATACAGGAAATATCTCTTAAAGCTCGCCCAAAACTACCTCTAACCATAAATCCCGTATATCCCTTAAACCTAGAATACTTCTTAACAAATTTTCCATGAATATAATAAGAGACTAACACAATTTATATTATTTTAAAACTTCAATTAATATTTATCTCATACCCGATCCTATAAATATTTTAATACTTTATTTCCTATAATATATTTGTGAAAATGGTTGGATTATTTCCTAAACCAGTACTTAGATTTAAAAAGGGTACTACCCTATTTCCAGCAAACGGGTTTAAATATAACCTAGAACCTTATAGTGGCCCAGATAGAATTAGACTTGGATTAATGGCCAGGAGAAGTTTAAAGAAATATGCATTAAACTTGGTTAGAAATATCGTCTTTGGCATAGATGGTTATAAAGGAATGGCTAAATGGTTTAAAACATATATAAAATTTCCTCCAAAAACGGTCTTTAAAGAAAAATATGATGAATTTGATGACGGATTGGAAGATTTAAGTGACTGCGATATAGTTTTGATAGTTATACCAGATGAGAAAGCATATAGTTATGATGAAGATCCATATATGCCATTAAAACAGAGAGCAGCTTTACTTGGACTGCCAACCCAAATGATATGTGAATCCACATTAAAATATTTGAGAGATCGAGACTACGTTTTATTAAATCTAGCGTTATCAATATATAGTAAGGTTGGAGGAATTCCATGGATCATTGGATCAAAAATGTTTTCAAAAAACTTTATAGGTATAGATATTACTAGAAATGGTGTAGCTGTATTTATTTTACATATGAGTAAAAA
>Ga0190306_1000141_pt1 | contig 28256 bp, 26 predicted proteins | sample 48700734_MG_FD_161657 | JGI IMG/M metagenome (GOLD analysis project Ga0190306, IMG submission 161657) | Hydrothermal vent sediment bacterial communities from Southern Trench, Guaymas Basin, Mexico - 4870-07-3-4_MG | ecosystem: Environmental > Aquatic > Marine > Hydrothermal vents > Sediment ... | reverse complement strand
TTTTAGCTCTCCTGTAACTACCCTTAAGTCACTAAGAGACAATTTCATGATCATATTGCATCATCATCGTTGTTAGTGCCAGTACTTATTAAACTTACGGTTCTTAAGGTAATTTGACAAAGTCAAGATAATTGTGCAACATTTAAAAAGATATAATATATATAGTAATTATAATAAATATTATCAGATGTGTATGTGACCACCATGGACCGCGTGGTCATGCGGGTGGAAGTGCAAATTCGCAATGTGATGTGATTAGAAATGGCAAAAATAGTTTTAACCGCGGATAGAGCACTATTTACCGATTATCATGGTCTTGATTTCTTCGGTTTCGGCTTGTGCTTGCCTTACAGGCTCATACCTAAGACTGTGGAGTATCGCATACTCACACCCAAAACACCTACTAACGGTTTGAGAGCAAAGTATGCGCCTTACGCCCTGGGTAAGGTGGAGGCATCTTTACTCGCTTCTGGCTTCAGCCGGGAAGATGTAGTTATTACTCCCCCATATATGATAAGAAAGGCTATTGATAAAGATACAGAGATAGTCGGAGTGCATGTGCTTGACCCCAAAGGTTTAGCGCCTGTCCCATGGACTTTAACCGCATTAAGCGGCGGTGGTAAGACTTGCACCGAACTTGAGTTTGAGAAACTGATATATGAGATAAGGTCTTTGAAGGGGAGGTATAAATTCAAGGTGATTGCTGGCGGACCCGGTAACTGGCAGTTGAGAGGGTATGAAGATGAATATGGAATAGATGTATTATACGATGGCGAATGCGAGATAACATATCCCTTGATTGTTAAGAAGATACTTAATGGCGAGGAAGTCCCAAGATATGTGCATGGGGAATCCACACCCGTAGATAAGATTCCATTAATAACAACGCCGAGTAGAAACGGATTGGTTCAAATTATAATAGGCTGTCCAAGGAGATGCCGCTTCTGCAATCCAACAATATGGAAATTCAGGTCAATACCCCTGGACAATATTATGAAAGAAATAGAATTAAACCTGAAGAATGGTATAAAAAACATAAGCTTTATTACGGAAGATGCGCTATTATACGGTGCTCGTGGACTCCAATTGAACTCCGATGCCGTTAAGAAGTTATTCAAATCAGCGGTAGATCTGGCAGAGAGGTATGGAGTTTCAAAAAAAGTGGGATTTTCGCATGTATCCTGCGCTTCGGCATTAGTCCTGAAGGATGCAGTCAAGTATATCTCGGAAATAGAAGGATTGAGCAGTGAGGAGCCGTTATTTCCTCAAATAGGTCTGGAATCTGCCAGTCCAAGAATTGTGGAGAAGTATTTCAGAGGGAAGGCATATCCCTGGAAGCCCGAGGACTGGCCCGACATCTTAATTGAGTCTTCAAGACTATTTAACGATGTATACTGGTATCCGTGCTACACATACATTATAGGATTCCCGGATGCCACGCCAGATGATTATATAGCAACTACAGAGTTAATAGATGAGCTGAAGAGCGAAGGATTCATCGGATGGACCTTTCCACTGCTGCTTATACCAATGGGAGGCTCAGTAATAGAGAGGGAGAAAGAGGCGGGCTTTACATACTTATCAAAATTACCGGAAGAGGCTATTGATTGCATGGTAACTGGCTGGAAATTAAGTGTTTATAATTCCAGAAGACTGGTCAATAAACTAATGAAAGGCGGGAATCCGTTGTTTTCAAGAATAATGCTTCGCTTAGCGTTTAAGGCAATAGATGCTATGGAAGCGTGGATAGAGGTTATAAACAAAGATGGGGTTATAAAAGATGTATATAGCAAAGTCAACATAAGGAGTAATTGGGGTCTTGTTAGAAGTATATTATGGCATAATAGCATAGGCAATAACAGTTAATCGGGGTGCCAGAAGAGGAAAAATTTAAATAAATAGCCATAAGATAAGCACGGCTGCAATCCCGGTCATATAGACACCATCAAATACACCTGCACCTCCTATGCTCGCCATTGGAGCTCCGAGTTCTTGTATCTTATTCCAGTTTAATAAGTCAGCGCCAACAAGTGTGCCAAGAGCGCCTCCTACATAGGCAATGATGAATGGATTCGTTTTCACATATATTGGGAAGAGAATGGCAGCTACGGTAGCAGAGATCAAAGGGGGAATGAACGAGGGCACGGCTATACCAAGCCCCTTGATTGGCTTTGCAAATGCGTGCACAACCGATGCCACAACGATAAATGCCACAAGAATTTTCACATAAGAAACGAGAGGGTTCTCATGGGTGGGGACCGAAAGAATTAGAAGATAGAGGGAAAAGAGCAGTGGAACTAAAGCACCCCCAACATTTATGGCTATTACCATTTTTCCAGTGCCGTATCTGACCTCCGGTACGTGCCATCTTACCCCAAAGAAGTATACCTCTCTGAAATAAGTAATCGGCTGGATGGATTCAACCTCTTTAATTGGAATATTGATGCAGCTCCCGAAAAGTGAGAGTAGAAAGATTATAAAAACAAGATATGGTGGTATCTCCAGAGCACGACCAAAGATGAGCCCGGTCATGACTAAATAGGGCAGGAGAAAAGAGGATATAAATAGGAGAAAGATGAGATAGAATAGTGACATGGGCTGAAATATTATTATTCTGTTTCCTCCGTAGCCGTTCATGCTTACCCCCCACACACACTTTTATTCCTTCATCTTATTCATTTTCATTACTTGAGGTGATGTAGCATTGATGTTGAACAATTCATCGTATCATATCATGTATAAAATAGTCAGTTTTATAGCTTAAAAAGTTCCAATAGTTGGGAATGCAGAGTTCCGGGATGCGATAGGCATTGCGAGCGAGAAGAAGATGGAGGGCTAAATTCATACGGAACAGCTGTGCTTACCAATATCGTCAATACTTCGGGGATTTATCCCACGAGGAATTTCCAGACCGGTGTTGGATAAAGATAGATGGAAGGTGCATCTTATCCCTTAGAGGAGATGCCAAAGGTGTATTATAAGAATAAGAAGCGTGGCTACGACGAAAACGGGCATCCAACTGAGGAGAAGTTGAAGGAATTGGGGTTGGGGTTAGGGTTAGGTTATAACCCCTTCTTTTTATAATATTAAATAAACACATTACCCACTGCTATTCGCGCAAGGTCGTATATGTGGAGCGATAATACATCCATATATGGTGCGAATACACCAACGGCTCTGAGAATAAAAGCAATGAAGAAGATGATGGAGAATATCGCGGTTATTGTCAGTGGAACGAGCATGAACATCGGCGCCTCCTTTATTTTGGGCTCTTTACCATTCTCATCCTCCGGCTCCTTGAAGAATGCTGTATGTATAATCGGGAAGAAATAAACGACATCCAGCAAGGACGCTATCAGTAGCGTAAATAGGAATACTATCATTATAGGTGAATACGTCAGCGATGACTGATACGCACCTAAGCAGAGATACCACTTGCTTATGAACCCGACCGCTGGCGGTATCCCGCACATACCCAGTGCCCCCACCGAGAATGCCAGCATCGTTACCGGCATCCTTCTGCCTATACCCGCCATCTCACTTATGTTCTTCTTACCCGAAGCTACCATTATCGCTCCCGCACACAGGAATAGAGTAATCTTCATATACCCGTGAAAAGGTATATGCATCATCGCTCCTCTAACTCCGTCCTGTGTCAATAGCGCGGCACCCAGGATAATATATGAGAGCTGATTTATTGTGGAATACGCCAGCCTTCTCTTCAGGTTGTCCTGCGCAATCGCGAATAGATTGGCGACTATCATTGTGAAACCCGCAATACATGCGAGTGCCAGTCCGAGTCCGAGCGAGTTCATCAGGTCCACACCATAGATGTAACACACAACCCTGACAATCCCGAACACACCCGCCTTGACCACCGCAACTGCATGCAGTAGCGCACTAACAGGCGTAGGCGCAACCATGGCAGTTGGCAGCCATGAATGGAAAGGCATCCATGCCGCCTTCATGAACCCCAGGAGGAAACAGAAGAAGCACACTATCAGTATCAACTTATGCGTGGGCGCCAGCGCACTCAACGCCTTTATACCACCATTCGTGAAATCGGTAGTGCCGGTCAGCACATAGACCATTATCACACCAAATAGGAAGAATGTCCCCGCGGTCATCAGATACGCAAGGTATTTACGTCCCGCACTTATCGCCTCCGGAGTCTGGTCATGTGTCACCAGTGGATAAGTTGAGACCGTGAGTATCTCGTAGAATATATACATCGTTACCAGATTCCTTGATAGCGCAACTCCAATCGCACCGAAGATAGCAAATGCGAACGAGAAGAAATACCGGGTTTGGGCATGCTCGCGCAATGAACGCATGTATCCGATAGAATAGAAAGATACGAGTATCCAGAGTGATGAGGAAGTGAGAGCGAAGATGAGCCCAAAGGCATCCACCCTAAATCCTATCTTTAAGTATCCAGAGAGCGAATCCCTGAACATCGTCTGGAATAGAACGCAATCAACAACATCACCGCTCAAGACCGTATGTATCATTGAGAATATAAGTGAGAACATCGCCAACCCCGCCGCTATCGTCCACCCCTCCCTTATGTTCGGATGCTTACTGGAGAGCAGTATCAGGGGAGCAGCAGAAGCCGGGCATAAAATGGCTAATAATGGTATCAATGATTCCACCATCACGGCATCACCCCCGTGCACAAATTCGTTAACGGCTCTATTAATGGTGTTGCGAGATTGGTGAGCCAGAACATACCGGCGATGATACAGAGTGCAGCGAAGATGAACATCGGTATCAACATGCTATAAGGGATTTTTTTCTCATCCCCTCTACCCCCATCCAGCTCTGACTCTGGCTCCTCATGCAGGAAGTACATCCGCTCGATCAGCCTGCCGAAATAAACAAGTTCAAGCAGACTGTTCAGCAGCAGCACGCCCGCAAATGCATAATTGGATGTCTCCAGTGTCGCTACCATAAGAAACAGTTTCGTTGCGAACCCCACTGTTGGGGGAACGCCAATCATAGAAAGCGCAGCTATGGTGAAGACCGCACTCGTGTATGGCATTCGCTTGCCCAGCCCTCTGAACTCCCTTATGTCCCGCAAACCCGCCTTATAAATGAACGCGCCGGCTACGAGGAACAGACAGCCCTTCATTATTGTATGGTTCAATATGTGTGCCACGGCGCCGAAGAAGCCCCAGGTGGTGGCTGGCGCTAAACCCATACCCAGCACGATATAGCCTATCTGTGAGACACTGGAGTATGCAAGCATACGCTTGAAGTTGTTCTGTGCTATCGCGAGTACCGAACCCGCGATTATTCCTATCGCCGCTACCCAGCAGATTGCCAGATCCATACCTATATAAGCCCTGACGAAATCGAGCGTGAATACCGATAATATGACCCTGATCAATGCATAGACAGAGATATGTGACATCGTTGCCGCTATATATGCACTCACCGCTGATGGTGCGTATGTGTATGCATCGGGCTGCCATAGATGGAGTGGGAATAGCGCCATCTTTATACTCATACCTATGACGAAGAATACAAACGCAGCCTGCACCACCCTGTTACCGTATAGTGGCGGTAATAGATGCATGAGGTCAGCCATGTTCAACGAGCCGGTCACCGCGTAGAGGAATCCTACACCCAGTAGATAGAAACAGGCACCTATGGAACCCATTATGACATAATTGTAGCTCGCTTTCAATGCCCGTCCACCCGCAGCTGCTATCAATGCGTATGCCGCAAGGGAAGATATCTCAAGGAATACATAGAGGTTAAACATGTCTCCAGTTACCGTTATACCACACAGTCCGGTGACAAGGAGCTGGAATAAGACATAAAATGAGACCGTCTTCTTCGCCGGTAACTCATCCTCTACGCTACGCCATGAATATATCGCAACCAGTAAAGATGCGAATAGGAGTATAACCAGCACATAAGCATTCAATGCATCCACAACGTATTCAATGCCCCATGGCGGTGCCCATCCTCCCAACCAGTAATGTATCGTTCCCCGTGTCAGGACATGGTGCAGGATGAAGAGAGCCAATATCAACTGGAAAGTAATGGTTGCAATGGAGATGAAACAGCTGCTCTTCCTGTTCAGCCAGCCCGCGACCAGTATGGTATACGCTGAAATTAGCGATACCGCAACTACCAGTATTGGAAATTGTTCGACGACCATTCCTTCCACCCTCGCACTCGCTCTTGCCTCTTGCCTCTTACCCTATCATAGCCGATTATTTAGCCTATTCCCTGCTTATAACAGTATAATCCACACCATAGGCGAAATCATATAAATGCTTTTCGGTTTTTACCTGTCAATCACCAGGGCACTTCTTTCATACCCAGTTTGAAGCCTATGAAATTCGTGAGCAGATGCAGCAGGGGCGTAATAAGGATGACCACGAGCATCACCTCAGCGGAGAAGTTGGAGGAGAACCAGTCGCGGGCGACGATAAAAAGAAGCAGCCATGCCCCGCACACAAAGTCCAGCTGGTCCACCACGGGTAGTGGAGCACCTCTTCTCAGCCCCAGTCGCCTCTTCACAAAGCTACCCATTATGTCACCGAGCATTGCACCCGCGGATAGCGCCAGCAATACTATGATGAAGCGAGGGTAAGAGCCAAAAGAGCCGTTATAAAGATGCTGGAGCAAGCCGCAGAGGAAGCCCGCGGAGCAGCCCTTGAACAGCCCCTCATAGGTCTTACCATCGCCGAGCAGCCGGTTTCCACACAGATGAACGCCACGGTCTATCGGTATCTTGCCGCCGAAGAACGCCGCACTTGCATTCGTTATGTATGCGGGAAGCATCAGCCATATCGCGGTCCCGACTATGGTTATGGAGATAATCATGATTATGAAACGCAATGCCGGGGGCGGGGTTCGAACCCGCGACTTCGGCATTATGAGTGCCGCGCCCTAACCGACTAGGCCACCCCGGCTCCTCATCTCTTTATTGCCCATTGCCAGCTCTCTGCGCAGGTCACCCATTGAAGCGACACGTTCCGCAACCGCGTCATGCTGGTGGATGCTCTCCTCGTTTATCTGCCTTATTGTGATGATGGAATCGTCAGGGAGCTCAGTAAAACTCTCTACCACCCGCTTCGCCATCTCACGAACACAATCTTCAACGAACATCGGCTTCTTATGCGCCATCTCTACCACCTTCGCCTCATCCGGGCGTTTCAGTATCTCATACGTCTTTGCACTCATTGAACGCTCTATTATCCTTATTATCTTATCCATCGGTACTTTAATATCATCTTCCACCTCTATTGTGATTATTCCCCTCCCCCTCTGGTTATGTGCTGGCATTGGCACCACACGCAGAAATGCTTCTATCTCCTCTTTGCCCATTCCCAGCTTCGTCAATTCCTCCACCGCTCGCTCCTTCATCAACTCCTGTGCGCATGGGCAGGTTGTCATCCCGCTTACCTCCGCGCCTATTACCTTCTTTATTTGCACCTTTGAAGGTGTGCGATACGCCCTCGCTTCTGCATGGATAATCGCGGGCTCCTGGCATGAGATCTTCATCACCGGCGTCTTCCTCTTTAACATGTATTCGCTCTTCATGCCCACTTCCGCAGTGGTAGCGTATTCATGAAGTAGTAATAGCCGCTTTGCCACCTCGCTGCACAGCTCCTCAACCTCGTATATCGGCGTATTAACCGCCTCTTCCAGCACTTCATACATCGCTTCAAAGTTCCTCGACAGGTTCGCACCCTTTATATCACTTGGGAGGTCAACGAAGATATGGAAGTCAGATATAAGGATAATGGGTCTTTTGCCTCCCGCTCTCGCCACCTCTACCAGTTTCCTTATGTTCTTCACCCCGACTCGCGTCAGATTTATCCTTATGTCAGGACTGCTTGCCTGCACATCCGGTAGCTGCGTTGAGATAGACATGTATCTCTTCTCCCTTAACTTCTTGACCTTATTATTTTAAAAATATGCAAGAAAAGTTCGGTGGTTGCAGGGGCGTATGACGCTGGCACTGGCAAAAGGATTCTACCAGAAATCTGAACATCTGAATCTTCATTTATTATAGGTAGTTTATATACACCTGTACCTAAGAGAGAGTGAGATGAGGGTCATCTATGATGAGGAGGGGCTGAAATGGTAGCGTTGCCACTGCCCCTTATCGCTTTCGGTTTTGGGATATTAAGCGTTCTATCACCCTGTATACTCCCGCTCATCCCGCTCATTGCGGCATATTCAACCAGAACGAGTAAAATTACGCCTCTAACAATGGCTATTGGACTCTCTATCTCTTTTGCGCTGATGGGTGTACTGGCATCTATTTTTGGCTCGATATTCCAGCGATATAAACTGGTATTGCAGATTGCAGGTGGGCTTGTAATCATATTTCTCGGTTTGTGCATGATATTCGAGTTATTAGAGCAGAAGATACACGCAATCATACCAGGGAGGGGTATCACAAGCACAGGGATATTCAAGAACGTGCATGGAACAGGAACAGCAGGTGGACTATTGCTCGGATTTTCGCTCGGTATCGTCTGGACACCCTGCATTGGTCCCTTACTTGGTACTATACTCACGATGGTAGCGGTTGAGGGCGATATAGTTTATGGTGCCTTTCTTCTGCTCATCTATTCGCTTGGAATGGGGTTGCCTTTGCTCGCAATTGCTTATACCTCTCATTTCTCGTTGAAACCGTTCCAAAAATACAGTATGGCAATAAAGAGTTTTTCGGGGATTATTCTGGTGCTGGTTGGGATTTATTTCATATATAATTCAATCACAATCTACGGTTTTTAGCGCCAGGGATGGATTCCTCTTCTACTTCTCTCACTTCTCTCACATTTACTGCCACTCCTCTCTCCGATTCCACCATCTCCCAGCCGCTCATCTTCGCTCTCCCCACTCCAAATGCTTTATCACCGCGGAATATAACTTCGTCATTCTCCCTTATCTCTTCGCCGGCATTCACAACCCCGGGCGCCAGTATTGAGCCCTTTGGCACAAAATCGCCTATTTCTACTATATATGGAGTGAACTTCTCGATTCTCCGTGCACCTTTCGTTGTGAGAGTTATGAGTCCATATTCGGGTGCAATGCGTGCAAGGACACCTTCAGTTGATACGAGCCTGAAGTGAGGATATTTCCCCGTTAGCATCACTCTCTCTCCTCGTTTCACAAGCTCATCACCAGTGCCAAGCCCGAACTGGTAATCAGCCATCGCCTTAAATATCCTTGCGCCCATCTCAAGTCTCGACAGTCTCCTCTTCGCACCACAGAACGCTGCTATACGACTTCTCAGGCGTTCGAGAGCCTCTTTTGTGTACTCCTTCTCGTTCTCCTCGCATGTGTATATGACCTCCATGCCCAGTTCTTCTGCCACTGTTGCGCATATCTCCTTATATGCACCCCTGAGATGTGCAACAACCACGTCGTAATTATCACGATTTCTGTCAAGGTAAGCACGGAGACATGAAGCCACCCACGCACGCTCCTCCGCATCCCAGTACCCCGTCACGGGTATGTCATAGAACGCGGCGGGATAGACGAGTTCTAATTCTCTCGGAACAGTGCCAAGTGGAGAGGTTAAAATCAGCTCATGAATGTTGCCCCTGTAATCACCAATTGCAGTAATGAACCTCCTGTGTGACTGCGACATGGAATAGGGTTTCTTAGCAGAACATGGCAGAATCACCAGTATTTGAGTTGATGGTGGTCTGTATCTGTCCAGAACACGACTTGCAAATCTCTTCACTTCTATTCGACGTAACGACTCCATTGTGTTCACCTTAATGACATTTTTACGTGCAACGGGTGTTCTTCTTTCAAAATATTCGCTCTCAGTATCCAAAAATCGTAATACGGCGGTTAAAAACGATGACGCCCTCACACGCATCTCAACATACTCGCGCAGGATGCCCGCCCTTATATATCCCCTTATCTTCTTCACTTCCCGCTCCAATATCAGTCTATTATGCTTTGCAAGCAGTTCCGCTCGCTCCTTAGCACTTCGCACTCTCAACTCTTCTATACTCAATGAGGAGCAAACGGGACAGTTACACGGCAAATCCGTCATATCATCCACCCTTAACTCGCATTCCTCCAGTTGATAGATGCCATCATAACCCTTCATTACCGCGTTCGCGTCATCTATTATATCTACGCCCATATAGGCAAGAAGAGCGGCATTCTCCACCGTTGCTATCGCGGGCACCCATAACGCCACATCTGGTGGTATCCTCCGCCTCGCATCTATAACCCTGCGAACGAAATCCTCAGGCGTGTGGAGCATGGAGGAAGCGAAAGCGAGCACGAAGAAATCAACGAATAGCGGTGATGCCGCTTTTAGCTTTGCGGATAGTGGATGTATCCCGGGCAGGATAACCGTGCCACGCGGGGCGTTCCATGTCTCTTCTTTGCTCAACTCCGCGAATAGCGGAGATTCTACACCTATCACCTCCATCTTATCTTCTCCTCCGCTACTGCTCAGCGACTCTATATTGAGTAAAAGCGGCGTTTGCATCTCCATACCCTTACCTTTCAATAGTAAGCGTCCTATTCTCGCTGCACCGTCTCGCTTCTTCACTTCATAGAATCTGCTCATTTATTATCCCTTATTTACGCTTTATCTGATATGCAAGTCTCTTTTATAAGATAAGAATGGAACGCATGAGCTATAAGCTTATAGAACGAGTAGAGGGGAGCACGAGGATACTGGTGCCGAAACGAGCTGAGAGGGCACTTTTTTATAATCCCCGAATGGAACTTTGCCGCGATATAGATATAGCCGCATTAGCTGCTTTCGCTACTCATTCTAACTATAACACTAACTCCATGGTGTATGTGGATGCACTTGCAGGCACTGGTGTGCGTGGTGTGAGGGTGGCGAACGAAGTCGGATTGCAGGTGGTGCTAAACGACCTGAGTAGAGAGGCTTATGAGGTGATTAATCGCAATGTGAAGCTGAACGGGATAGAAGGGAGCACGCGAATATATAACGAGGACGCAAATGTGCTCCTGCACCGTAACAGGCACAGGTATGATATTGTGGATATAGACCCTTTTGGCTCGCCAGTTCCTTATCTCGATTCGCTATCCCAATCGGTGAAGAAGTTGATTATGGTCACTGCAACAGATACAGCGCCTTTATGTGGCGCGCATACCGGGGGTTTGAGGAAATATGCCGCAAAACCGCTGAATACCGAATATCACAAGGAGATGGCAACACGTATCCTGCTGGGGCGCGTAACGAGGGACATGTGCAGATATGACAGGGCGATACAGCCGCTGCTGTGCTTTTCAAGTAGCCATTTCGTGAGGGTCATAGCGAGGGTGGAAAGGGGTGCGAAGCGAGCAGATGAGTGTATGAGGAGGCTCGGCTTTATTCTTCATTGCTTCTCCTGCGGTAACAGATATGCCATTCATTGCTCTGAACTGCCGGACATGAGCACGAGATGCGAGGTCTGTGGTGCTAAATTCAGGATTGCAGGACCCCTGTATTTGAGTCCGATAAAGGATAATAGCTTTTGCAAACATGTATATGAAGAGTTAAGAGTGAGACAACTGGGTAAGAAGCGAGAAGCGCAGAGAATCGTCGCTACATGCATGAATGAACTGGACATACCCTTCTTTTATGACTATCACGGGATATGCAAGGCTTTGAAGATATCTCCTCCTTCTATCCACTCCCTGATTGAGAGATTGAATGATAGTGGTTTTAGAGCGAGCAGGACACATTTCTCTGATACAGGGTTTAAGACAGAAGCGAAGATGGAAGAGGTGAAGGAGATTTTAAGGAGGTAACAGACCAAGGGTCATGTAATGTAAAGGAGAAGAGGAGAAAAAAATCGAAAAGTTTATATACCATTTCTGAGAATCAAATTCTGGGTAATGGAAATGTGGAAGGATATATCTGTTAGGAGGGCTGGAAATGGAGAAAGGTGAAAAGATAATTATTTCGGTGGTTGTCCTGGTTACCATTGTTGTTATTGTTGGTGCGGCGGTAGTGATACCTACAATGATGCAAGAGATGACGAAACCGGAGAGCTGTGCCAAGAACTGTCATGAGATGCAACCATTTTATGATTCATTGCAGGATTCACCTCATGCTGGCATAGACTGTCACGAATGCCATGTCCATTCAGGACCAGAGATTTTTCTCTATATGAAAGAGATGACCAACCATCTCGAGGGTGTAAGTGAAGGTCTGAGGGCGGGCAAGGGTTTAGAAGAGACTACTGCAGAAATGGCAGAGCGACTGGAGCGAGAACCACCCACAACTGCTTCTCTTACAAAGACTGAGCATTGTATGAAATGTCATAGCACTCATAAGAAGCCATTAGCGCGGATTGCAGACCCCGGTATCTCGTGCTTTAAATGTCACACCACAATTGCACACACCGGACATAAGGTCGCTCTCTACCAGGGATACTGGAGTCCTGATTTAGAAGACCGCGAATGTGTAGCATGTCACAACGAGCATGATGTGACGGTAAAGGAAGAGACCTGCGAAGCGTGTCACCCACCGGAGAAACATCCTTAATTCTTAATTTAATTTCTCCGGATATTCTTTCTTTTCATTCTGCTTTTACGCGTTTCATCGCATATCAGGATGACCATCCCGACTGCCAGCAATATCACGCCAGACCATACAAGCCATATTAGTGGTACCCGCTTCACTTTTATCCTGAAATCTGCTGGCTGCCGCTTCTCTCCCATGAGCGCATAGAATAGCGAGTTATAGCTGGAGTTCGTGTGCTCCATAAAGATATAGAGGTCGCCTCGCAACGTGGAGATGATCAGTGGTTTGGACAGAATACCATAGTTTGTATAATAATACATCCTTAGACTTTTGTTAGTGTATACGGTAGTGCCATCAACGATAGAGACGTCAACAGCCAGACCCGAGTATTCAGGCATGGTAAAGAAATGCCGGGCACTGGCGTAAACATGTCCTCTGCCCGGATATATCGTGGGAGTCCCCAGGGTTATCTTCGCACCGAGCGCATCAACAGTCGAGTTGGGCTTCACAATTATGCCCCTGCTCTCTGTCTGCCCGGTGGAGCTGACGAATACGCCTATTAATATAATAATGATGGCGATATGGATTAGCGTCTTGCCCCATATATATGGAGATTGCCTCCCTCCCTTAGTGCACAGAGCGGATCCGAGATAATAAGCGATGGCAAATCCTGCGGCGAGCAGTAGAGGCAGTCCGAAGTTAGCCATCCAGTTCGGCGTTGGAACACGGAGCAGTACCAAAATCACGCCAATAGCTGCTATTGAGGCGATTAGCCATATAAATCTCTTCACCTTCATGCTCATGCTGCAGCCCATCAATGCAGCGACGAATACGAGTGTGAAAGGGTAGCACCATCTATTATAGAATTCCGGGGTTGTTCTCATTGGTGCACCACCCAATGCACCCCCTATTATCGGTGCAAGGTCACCCAGGAAACATATAATCATGAGGAACATCAATGACCAGAACGCCACGAATAGAGAGATGGAATTCAGTGACGAGATATCCACTTCCGGACTGTAAATGGGTCTGGCTCTCTCTGTCCTTGCCCTCAATGCGAGATAGGAGAAGTAGAGGATAACACCAAGCGCGAATATTAGAAGTGCGGGTCCCACAGGCGATTTCCCGAATGCATGAACTGATTCTAAGAGTCCGCCACGGGTAAGTGCAGTGGCAAAAATGACCATGAAGAAGGTAATTATAAGCGTGAGCTCTCTCATCTGGTCTTTACTTCCGCCTGGCAGGTGGAAATATGCAGTAAGAGCAAGCCAGGGGACTAAAGAGGCAGTCTCCACAGGGTCCCATGCCCAATAGCCACCCCAGCCGAGGACTTCGTAAGACCACCACCCTCCAAGTGCTATTCCAAACGCAAGGAACAGCCACGCGGAATATAGAATAATGCTGTTTAGCTCTTCTTCGCCTTCTCTCTCGCCTGTTGCCATCCTTGCAAGCATGAAAGCGCATGCGAAGAATACTAATACATAGCCGATAAAGACTACCGGGGGATGCACGAGCACCCAGAACGTTTGAAGCAGTGGATTGAGCCCTGCGCCATCGGGCGGGTTCATGTTCATGGGTAGAAGCTCAAAGGGGCTCTTCAATATTGTGAAAACAAGGATAGAAATGAAGAAGATGTCCAGTATTCTGGATGCAGCTATGTTGAACCTGCGCTCTCGTCCAAAGACTCTTATGCGATATATAAAATACAAAATGGAGAAGATGAAAGCGATGAAGAGCATTGACCCGCTACTGCCTATCCAAGGATCGCCGATCTTGTAAGGGAGGGCGAGGCTCGAAGAGCTGTAAGTGTAGACCTCTTCCAGCCAGAAAGCATCATTTATAAAAGCCATAGTTAGCCTGAAGTACGCTGCGACTACCAGCACGCATGCGAGCGAAGAAGCGAGAAAAGCAGCTTCAAACCTCCACCTCTTCCTCGTGCCAGCCCGCATCAGCATACTCAGATCGAATAAGAGCAGAATGACTGCCAGTACTATGAATGTATTTCCTATCTCCATCTATTATCCCCCATTAATTCACGTCCTGCTCCTTCTTTGTCTGTGCCAATGTTCTGCCCTTCTCATTCACCACCCGCACAATCACCATTACCCTATCGCCCTTTTTCGGCGCGACATCCCGGGGGAACCCAATGGTGAAGTTATAGGTGCCGTTACCATGATAGCTCTGGGCAGCCCAATAGCTCACCTTAGCCCTGTTTACTATCGCTTTAGCCTCAACAGCCGGGAAACCCGCACGGGAATTACCTTTTGGGCTCTGTAAAGAGTTCATCTTCTCCTGCTTCATCTCCACTATTCTTACCGCTGGTCTGTCATCGCTCACTGTAACCGCTGCCTGGACTTTTATTACCGGTACCTGTCCCATACTCACCATGGAGTATAGAACGAGACCTACGAGCGCCACAACGACGACGGTAACGATGACGTTGACGCTGGGCAACCTCATTACTTTCTTCCTCCCTCTATGAACTTCAATAGTGCTTTTAACATATTTAAGATGGTGGGATACCTCTTCTCTTCTTCGCTCTTTATTACTGGCACACCCTCCTTTATCTTATAGCCCTTCTCCTTGTATTTTATACCAAAGGAGCCATGGCAGGCGACGCATAACTCCCCTGTTCTGTTACCATGGATAGAATGAACGCCACCCTGATGACAGGAGTTGCAATCGCCACTTTCTGGTATCCTCAGGTTCTTACCCGCTCCATGACATCCCCTGCAATCCACATTCAGGTGCACACGATGGATTTCGTTAGCGGATATCTCCCCAGCTTTTGCTATTCCTGTTCCTATATGACAGTCAATACATGCCTGTATGCCATGTGCCTTAGTTCTGATCTTTTCATTGTCTATCGCTCCACCGGTCACGTATTCTTTCCCATGACACACACAGGAGCTGACCATTGAGCGCAATCTGCTCTCAGGAAGGAGTGAGACATGACATTGCACACATTCCGGTGCAGGATGCCAGGAGCCAATGAAACCCGTTGGATTCGGCGGTATCACCTCACTGTTTTCATCACTCATACCCGTACATGTGGTTACAGCTACAGCGAGGAGGGCGAGGATTACAATTACAATGAAGAGTAACGCTAACGTACACAATTTGAGTTCCCTCATCATTCGGTATATATTTGCACCAGAGAAATAAAAGTTATACAATCTTAACTTCTTAACTGATTTATTTATCATTGATTTATTGCATGGAAGGGGATATAGCAGTAGCAAAGGCAAAGCGGATTGTAATAAAGGTGGGTACAAGCACCCTCACGGATGATAACCACCGACTTGCGCCTGATAAGGTGGAGAAACTTGCGAGCGAGATAGTAGAACTGAGGAGACGTGGGAAAGAGGTCATACTGGTCTCATCAGGTGCGATCGGTGCGGGCATAGGGAAATTAAACTTGAAGCAGAGACCCCGAGATATCAAGCTCTTACAGGCTACTGCTGCTGTTGGACAGAGCATCCTGATGAGCACTTATGACCGGTATTTCTCTGCTTATGGTCAGACAATTGCGCAACTTCTGTTAACACATGCCGATTTCCTCAGTCGTCAGAGGTATCTCAATCTGAGAAACACTTTACTCACATTGCTCAAATCAGGTGTGATTCCAATAGTAAATGAGAATGATACCACGGCAGTGGACGAGATTAAGGTAGGAGACAATGATAACCTGTCAGCACTTGTGGCAAGCAACCTCGAAGCCGACCTGCTTATTATCCTTACTGATACTGATGGCTTGTTCACTCGAGACCCGCGCAGGAGTAAGAGAGCGGAGCTCATCCCGGTTGTGCGCGATATAACACCCGAGATTGAACGAATTGCACATAGAGGGGAGAAGACGAGTAGCGTTGGTGGCATGAGGACAAAAATAGAGGCGGCAAAGCTCGCAATGAATGCGGGTATTCCTGTTATCATTGCAAATGGTGCGGAAGAGAACATCCTGTTGCGCATTGTAGAGGGTGAACCGGTTGGAACACGGTTCTTACCACGGAAAAGCGACAGAATGAATGACAGAGAGCACTGGATTCGTTTTATATCACCGCCGAGGGGTAGAATAAAGGTGGACGAAGGAGCAAAAGCTGCTTTAGTTGCTAAGGGTGGTAGCCTGTTACCGTCAGGCATCATCGAAGTAGAGGGAACGTTCATGCCCGGCGACATCGTTAGTATCACAGATTCTCGTGGTATCGAATTTGCACGTGGCATAACCAATTACTCCTCTGTGGAGATAGAGAAGATAAAAGGGCTTCAGACAGGAGACATCGAGCGCGTTCTGGGGCATAAAGAGTATGACGAAGTGGTATATCGCGGTAATCTCTACCTGATAGAGGAACAGGATGAGGATGAGGATGAGGGAGGAGATGTCAGGAGAGAGGATAGCACTAAAGATAGGTTATCTTGGAACCAATTATCACGGCTTTCAGATTCAGCCTGAACCGGAACTGCCGACGATAGAAGGGATGCTCTTCAGTGCTTTTACACGGCTTGGACTATTTGAATTCGGGTCTGAAACTGAATCAGGACCACGGCGCTCGGCTAACTACTCCGCCGCTGGCAGGACAGATAAAGGTGTTCACGCTCTTGCGCAGGTAGTATCCTTTGATACCACTAAGGAGGTGACCCCTCGAATGATAAATAGCATGCTGCCGGACGATATATGGGTCTATGCAATTGCAAGACCCTATCCGGGATTCAATGCGCGCAGGGATGCTAAATTGCGAAGATACCGGTATTTCCTATTCTCAGAACCGGAACTGGATTTATCGCGAATGAAGGAGGCATCGGAACTACTTATTGGGAGACATAATTTCTATAACTTCACGCAGGGGCAGGGGCATGGGCATGAAGCGGACTCGTATGTCAGAGAGATAAGGCGGATAGAGCTCATGAGGAACGGTTCTTTTATCGTTATTGATGTGGAAGCGAACAGTTTTCTCCGTAAGATGGTGAGGAAGATCGTCTCGGCTTTGTGCATGATTGCCCGTGGCGATAGGGATGAGAGTTGGTTAGAAGCGCTACTGGAATTGCGGTTACGGGATAGTATAGAGCCAGCCCCTCCTTTTGGGCTTGTCTTGAGAGAGGTCGTTTATGATAACGTAGAGTTTGTTGAGGATAGATATGCGATGAGGCGAATAGAGGAGCGATTGAAGCGGGATTTAGTCATGCACAGCACAATTGCCAGTGTCTTACAGGAGCTTATACGAGCTTATACCGCATAATGATTAACACTATGCTTATCAGGCGGGAGAAGAGTAAGTATCTCACATTAGCCGCGCTACTCCACTAATATTGCGTAAGGCTTCCATCCACTTTTCCGAGGGGTCTTCATTTGTAATAAGACCCAGATTTAGTTCACACTATTAAGTCCTTCTGAAACAAGATTTATAGAAGAAGTGAGGCGTAGGAAAGATGCGTTTCCACACTATTAAGTCCTTCTGAAACTGTTTATATTCTATAGTTGCCCACATTTCACACCACCACGTTTCCACACTATTAAGTCCTTCTGAAACTTTCAACGGTTCAAAATCTTGTGGTGGCTCGTATTGTTGTTTCCACACTATTAAGTCCTTCTGAAACGCAGTCAGCACATTTTCTTTTTTGTGAAGGTGATAAGTTTCCACACTATTAAGTCCTTCTGAAACTCAATAGGCTTCTTTATGTAGTTATTCCACAGTTCAGGTTTCCACACTATTAAGTCCTTCTGAAACTCAGAACTCGAACTCCAATATGTTGTGTCATTGATTTTGTTTCCACACTATTAAGTCCTTCTGAAACTTTGCTATACTAATGCTCGATATCCAAACACTAAAACCGTTTCCACACTATTAAGTCCTTCTGAAACTCCATGTAGCATGGTGTGTTGATTGGGCTTTTTATCAGTTTCCACACTATTAAGTCCTTCTGAAACGTGTCTTTCTCTATTGGGAAGAGTGGTTTAAGGTAGGTTTCCACACTATTAAGTCCTTCTGAAACGCTCTTGGAGAGAATACATTATTCCACCATCGTATTTGTTTCCACACTATTAAGTCCTTCTGAAACTTTATATCGAAATATCCTGTATCTGCACGTTCAAGCCGTTTCCACACTATTAAGTCCTTCTGAAACCCTGAAACACTTGTGGATTCAATATTCAATCGAATAAGTTTCCACACTATTAAGTCCTTCTGAAACGCAGTTGTAGCATTTTCTACTTCATCATTTAGTTTATGTTTCCACACTATTAAGTCCTTCTGAAACTGATATACTGGTGATGCTTACCTTCCCCGCAATAAAATGTTTCCACACTATTAAGTCCTTCTGAAACCTTCGTGAATAAGGAAGAGTTGTTCGATCATAGATTAAGTTTCCACACTATTAAGTCCTTCTGAAACGTAAATATGGTGAACGTAATGAAAGAGGGGGATGGAGTTTCCACACTATTAAGTCCTTCTGAAACGAGCCAGAATTCGATATTGGCTGGTACGAAGTATTTGTAGTTTCCACACTATTAAGTCCTTCTGAAACGTTTCTTATGTTACGAATACTATCTACGAATTTCAAAGTTTCCACACTATTAAGTCCTTCTGAAACTCATTCTTTACTCCACTACCTCCACATGCCACACACTGTTTCCACACTATTAAGTCCTTCTGAAACTTGCGAATGAGAGCAGTGTTCGGTGTATATTGTGGGAAAGTTTCCACACTATTAAGTCCTTCTGAAACTAGTGCTGGGTGGTGTAGCAGTAGCCGGGTATATAAGTTTCCACACTATTAAGTCCTTCTGAAACTTTACGTCCCAATTTCATCACCCCCGTGGAAATGGAGTTTCCACACTATTAAGTCCTTCTGAAACAAGAGATAGACGATGATTTATGAGCGATAAATGACTGAGTTTCCACACTATTAAGTCCTTCTGAAACTAAATATGGTGAACGTAATGAGGGTGGTGGATGGATGTTTCCACACTATTAAGTCCTTCTGAAACTTCTTGTATCTTTTAGTATATGGAAATAAGTACCTGAGTTTCCACACTATTAAGTCCTTCTGAAACTTTGGTACACCATCGCGATCTATATCAGTTGCGAATTCCCAGTTTCCACACTATTAAGTCCTTCTGAAACGCGATAAGTATCATCAGTGTAAATGGATACAGTCCCACGTTTCCACACTATTAAGTCCTTCTGAAACCATCTTCGTGCGATATATACCAATTGGATCTCCTCTTGGTTTCCACACTATTAAGTCCTTCTGAAACCAAAACTGGACTGGTGAACTTCCAGCGGTGGATATGAAAGGTTTCCACACTATTAAGTCCTTCTGAAACTCAGTACTCTGACTGCTATTTTCGCAAGTGCCTCTCTGCGTTTCCACACTATTAAGTCCTTCTGAAACCTACTGAAGTTGAAAAGATTCATCATGTATTTGAAGAGTGTTTCCACACTATTAAGTCCTTCTGAAACTTCAGTACGTGCAGAAGAAAAGTGCGGAGGTCAATCAAAGTTTCCACACTATTAAGTCCTTCTGAAACACGCTACTGGAATGGTGGTATTGGATGCAGTGATGCAAAGTTTCCACACTATTAAGTCCTTCTGAAACCGAATATGTCAGAAGGAACGAGCGTGTTCTTTCTACAGTTTCCACACTATTAAGTCCTTCTGAAACATTTATGGAAACACGCCTATCGTGCATACGAATGGTGGTGTTTCCACACTATTAAGTCCTTCTGAAACACAAAATCGTATCGAGGGCGGTCGTATTCATCCAGTTCGTTTCCACACTATTAAGTCCTTCTGAAACGGATGTGAATACCTTTATAGCCCGATACATCAGTTGTGGTTTCCACACTATTAAGTCCTTCTGAAACATACCATATACTTCATGATTCTTTTTACCTTTATATTAGTTTCCACACTATTAAGTCCTTCTGAAACCGCCCCCAAAACCGCCTATTTTCGCATGTTTTAGCCTCTAATGCGTCCAATTTTCATCACCTTCTCGCCTACCTATAATAATGCATCTCGTATATAAAGGCAGACATCTCTTATAAAATCATCCCCATCGGGCTCTTCTCTATCCCTATCAGTTCCGTCTCAAAATCCCTCTCGCTTCTTATCTTGTATATAATCACCGAATCCGCTTTCTCATCTGCTATCTCTTTCAGCCCTGTCCTTATCTTCACCAACTGCGCATCGCTTATCTCACCTTCGAAAACAGAATTCTGCCGCCAGTGCAAATACATCCGCAGGAATTTCCTCACCTTGTCCACACGCTCCACCTCCACGTCATACACCACTATCACATACATTTTTTAGCATAGCACAATCTTTCCTTTTTCCGTCAACGCTTTTTCTAAACGGGTTGTTTCAGTAAAGTAAGCCCTTCCAGGGCTTGCGGGGACGCGGGCAGAGCCCGCGATTGCGGAGCAAAACAGCGTAAGCATGTTTTTAGTAAAGGTTTTTGCGAAGCAAAAAAGTTTACCACCACATCTTGAAACTCTCATAAGGTTTATCACCCAAAATATGCTTTGTCAATTTGTAGCACTCAAGCCTCATCAAATATTTATAAGATACTTTCCTCTTCAGTGTTTTATGCTTTATCGTCGCTTTCAGCTTGGCATCGTATTCCTTCAGGAAAATCCGCCTACCCTTATCATTCAACAAAACGCCCACCTCCTTATCAAAATCGTCCGCTGAAAGCATCTTGTTGTTCACCACCGTAAATATCACTCGTTCCACTATTATTGGCTTGAACAGGTCTGCCAGGTCGAGAGCAAGTGAAAATCTACGCTCCGCTGGCTCGTGTAAGAAACTTATTGAAGGATGCAAATACGTATTGTATATTTCCGAAAGCGCAGTTGAGTAAAGAAGCGAATTGCCAAACGAGATAAGCGCGTTCATCTCCGTTGTCGGTGGTCTTATCCCCCTCGTGTCCATCTCAAATCCCTCCTCTTCCATTATCACGTTGAAACTCCTGTAATATGACGACCATATTCTTCCTTCTACGCTCAGCAACACCGGCACCCTGCCTTCCACTTTCTCCTTCTCTATATCCGCTATAAACTCGCCCACTTCCTTGCCCTTACGTCTGTAATACTTCAGTGTTTGCAGAACATTGTGCTTTATTCCCCTGACTATCTCTGCCGCTATCCTCGCTCTCTTATCCGCATCAAGATAATGCTCCGCCTGCTTCACCACCACCAACCCCGAATTCAACTTTACTCTTGGATACAGCGAGCCCTCGTAATAGCCATACTTATTGAAATAATGCACAGGGATACCTTTATTCATTAGCAACGACGCCGCTCCAGACCGCAAACTCACTTTACCATAGCAATAGATTTCGCTTATGCTCTCTACGGGAAGCGGCTTCTTGCCTTCCTTATTCACAAAATACAACGTGTTCTCCTTCCTCTGCAGTATCCCTTCACTGCTTATGTACAGCGGTTCTTTCATTCTTTTCTTGCTTATGGAGGAGAAATTACAAGTTAATATTGTTGTTCTCTTGTGGAATAAACCCTTTCAGGGTTTTCGGGGACGTGGGCAGAGCCCACGATGTGTAATCTTGTGGTTACACCCAGCACAGTTCGTAATACGTGCATCTTTTACAATATGGCTTCTTAATTGCTTCCGGTGGCACCTTCTGCTTAACTATTTTTGGTATCTCTTTCACTATTTTCTCTATCTCTCTTTCTATCTCTTCTGTTAGTATGACCTCTTCTCGCTTCTTCTCCTTTGGATACACCAGCACGCCCTTTACTCTCTTACCCGCGCTCTTCGCATACCATAGGTAGTAATACAACTGGTATCGCACTGGCTCTTCCAATCGTGACGATTTCTTCATCTCAAATATAATGTTCTCGCTACCTCGTTTTACGAAGTCAAACGAGACCTCACCCAAATTTATGTTCTTCCTCTCCCTCGCATAGCTCTTCTCGTGTATCAACCGCCCTATCTCTATGTCCTCGCTCTCGTAGTCCATGTTTATCTGGTTCGCGAAGAACCATAACTCCCGCCAGCATGCCTTGTAATACTGCACCATCACGCCTGTTATGTTCATCGTAGCCTTGTTTACCAAATAAGCGCTTCTTTTTCCTTTACAATAATGCCAACTTCTGAACTATAATCCGCATTTACAAAACTCATTCCAAACTTCTCGTATAAATCCCCGTCTCCCCACGGCTTCACTTTATAAATCGGGAGGTCTATAACATTTCTCAATATATTCACCTTTGCCTCTATCTTCTCTTTATCCTTCATCTCTGACCACTTACTCAAAATACCCTTCACATGAGTATAAATTTCATCATTCCTCCCGGTTGGTATAACCGGCAGGGTCATAAAACTATCCCGTGTTCTCAATAGTTTTTCTCCAAAACTCCTCGATATATCCGTAAAATCTGCTAACGGAGTTTTCTCTAATTCTTTCTCATACTCCCCTCGCACACCTTCATAATATTCATCATTCGCATTCAAAAAATCCCTCTCGCTCTCTAACTCAAAATCTTCAAGTATCCCAAGTGTGGCTCTCAGTTGAAAATCTTTGTAAGGTAGTTCTTTCTCCACTTTGAACACATAAACATCACTAATCGCCTTTTCTCCATACCTGTTCACCCTCCCACATCTCTGTATTAACGAATCAAACGGTGATACTTCCGTGAACATCATATCAAAATCTATATTCAATGAAACTTCCACAACTTGCGTTGAAACCAAAATGAATGCTTTATTTTTAAACCCGTTCCCTTTCAACTTCTCAAGTAACTTCATTTTATCCATTTTATCCTCCTGTGAGAATCTGCCATGTATTAAAAATATGTCCTTTTCATAGCGCAGTCCCGCCTCTTTTAGCTTTTCATACACCGCTCTCGCCCTATCTACCGTATTCAAAACCACCAGTATCTTCTTTCCCTTTCTGAACTCCTTTACTATTTCACTTACATCGTCCACATCACCATTTTTCACGAGGTAATCATCCCTAATGCGAATTTGCACCCTCTTCTTACTGCTATACCGCCTCTCTACCATATCAGCAGGCAAAACTTCTCTCGCTCCAAGCCTCTTGACAAGCTCCTCCTCTATCAGTTTCGGTAAGGTCGCAGACATCACTAAAATCCTCGTGTTATGATAGTTCTTCAAATATTCAAGCCCGTTCAGAATCAACGACAATGTGAAAGGTGAATAACTGTGAATTTCATCCACTATCAAATATGAATTATTAAGCGAAATCTCAAGCAATGGATAATGTCTGCAATTCATCAATGCGAGCAAAACCCGGTCTATCGTGGTTGCTACCACCTTTTTTATGTTGTATTTATGGTATATCCTCTCTTCTAACCTCTCATCGTCATGGAGACTCAGGAATAGAAGGTGATGTGAAAATGAAACCTTATCCCGCCCAAAATAATCATCCTCAAACCTGTGCCGCATTGACTCCACAGTCGTAACTGTCGGAAGCGTATAAATCACCTTGTTTATACCACCAAAGTTCGGTAATAACGCCGTCTCTGTTTTACCGTCCCCCGTTGGCAATCTTAAGAATCCACAATCAAAACTCACCCCCTTAATATGCCCCTGATAGTCCCGCAGCTCCCATCCTTTCCCTCTCATGCTCTTCTCTACGCTTCCCTGAATCTCCTCGATGCCTGAGACAAAAACTTTTTCTATTCCCAATCTCCCACTCGCTAACCAATCCGATAACCTCAACACTCCATTAAAAAGTGAATATACATACCTCTTTCTTGGTATTCTGCGTTTGCCACATGCTGTTTCTTTCTCTCCGTCTGGAATTTTATTTACTGTATCCCAGGCATTTTCTAATATATCATAGGCATAGAGGCTGCCATACTCTCTATTTATTCCCATATACTCCGGCTCGTCAAATCTATAACTCTCATAGAGACATCTATGATAATCAGAGTGATGTGTGGCAATTGAGAGAAGGGCAAAGGCTGTTAATACCTCCTTACCACTCTCTGAAATATCACGATACCTCTTGGACAAATAGTCCTCGATGATACCCTTCGCCAGTGGAAGAGAAAAAAGAGCATGGGGGCTACTTGAAGGCTTATCCCACCCCCTTTCATTTTTTTCCTCTTGAAAATCTCTGTCGAGTTTACCTAAATCATGCAGATATGCATGGAGAATTATTACATCTCTTATCGCACCCTTATTTATTGAATATTGGTTCAGCAATATTCTTAAAGGCTCATTTGAAATAACCATGCGTTTCAAAATTTCTTCTGAGGCTTTCCCTGTTTTTGAGAGATGTGTGTAAAGGTCTTCGTCTTCTTTGCCTCTCACTGATTTAAGTGCGTTCACCAGCTCCTCAGAAAAGATATACTGCCTCTCCATCGAAATCAAATACTCCTTCTAATGGCTTTTTTAATTCCAACTCTATGCCTGAATAGTAAAAAACGTTTCTGGAGACGAATCGCCTGTTCTTCCCCTTACCAACGAAATCCACCGGTATCTTTATCTCTCTCGGTGGGAGAATATTCTTACCACGAACCATCTCTCCTGTATTTAACGTCGTTACATACTCTCTATAAATCTCAGAAGGGAGTATGCACCTCAACTTCTTCGCCTCTTTCTCCTCTTTTATCCCCATACTTTTAACAAACTTCGGATGTTCCGGATAAAAAAGATTTTCAGAATCTCCAAGCCCTAAAACGTATTTTGGGTCATAAAACTTCTCGGTTGCTTCATTTATCAAATCTTCTTCATTGGAAGTAAGAAATACTTTGTATGTGGGCTTATATATCATGTTTTTAGTGATTGGATATATAGGTGCGTTTTTGCTCTTAAAAATCACAGCAACTTCTCTTACTATCTCCCCCGGGCTTTCTACGATTACTCCGTATTTGAATTTCTTTATGTTCTCCAAAAATTCTTCTTCCTTCCAGCCAAACGCAGCACCTACCATGCCAATAACCGTTGTCTTCGGTGGAAACGGGTATGTGTCCATCACTAATGAAGTATAAGGGATTCTAAAAAAAGAAAATATCCCGGAGAGGTGCAAAACAAGCCCATTCATCACGCCGCTTCCAGTATCTTCTCCTTTTTAACCGCTTCTTTCAATTCCTTCATTGAAAACACTTTTATTTTCTCGCTGCTCTCCTCAAGTCCCTTGATTTCTCCTATATTCGCAAACTTGTTCTCTATCACTCCTATCCACGCCTTGTTTATATATTCATCAAACATCGTAAGAATCTCTTTCAGCAGTGACACGTCCATTATATACTTTCCCTCTTTATACTCCTGCTTGATTCTGAAATTATCACCTATCACCGGGATTTTTCTGTTCAAAAACACTATAACCATCGCCTCCGGGTATGTTTTCGTGAAGAATCTGGTCAATCGTGCACCCCCATAGTATTCAAATATTGCATCTAACAAACTCTTTATCCTCTCCTCCCTTTCTTCATACGAAAGAGTCTTAGCTTCTTCTATTTCCTCATCTGTAAATACTCCTACTCTGTCCACTTCCACAAAGAAATTCCCTCGCATTATGTTCGTGGCTATCTCCGTCTCGTGTATGTTATGCTCTGGAGATTCGGGATTGTAACCCTCAACTTCAGGCGAGTCGTATCTTACTCCAAAGTCCCTGTCCTCCTGATAGGGAAATATGGAGATCATCCCGTTAGTCCTGACAGGTGCCGTTCTCCTTTTCTTTTTGTCCGTTCGCATGTAGCCAAACAGGTCATCATCCATAAATTTCACTGGATTGCCCTCCGAAACTATAACTTTTCCCGCAGCTCCTCTTTCTCCCGTGATTTTACTTAGTTTTGAAAGCTTCTCAACACCTTCCTTTTCTCGCAAAATCTCTTTTAGATGATACTTCACAGACTGCCCTGACACACGCACATATTCCTTCATATCCACAGGATCCCTCACCTTTTTGAGAACCACTATTACCCCTTCCGTTCCATCTGAATTCAAATTTGCTCCCTCTATCTTTGTTAAACTCACTATCTCTATCCCCTTATTCATTTCTTTTCCCTCCATATATCGCATTTAACATTCCATTCAACAATATCGCTTTTGCTTCTCTCCATCCCTTCTCATACTCATTTATCGGTCTCAAGTCTATACTCGTCTTTAATTTCGCTTGCAATTCCACCAGGCTGGTGTAGAACTGCTCCGCACCCCTTGCCCTGTGTATCTCCCACACGAAGTTCTCAAGGTTTGTTCCTCTCATCTCTTTGCCTAATTCATAACCCAATCTATTTATTCTCTCGAAAAGTTCCTTATCCATCCCGAACACCTCCATATAGGTGACTATAAAATTCGTATAATAGGGAGGGAAACGCTGATTATTCTTCTTCCTTTCCATTAAAATGGCACTTAAAGTTATGAAATCCATACCCTCGCTGAATAAATGCCTCGTAAATTCTTCCCTGAGCCTGCAGTCTTCTCCAAAATCTCCTTTATTAATAGTCAGATTTTTAAAAAATCCAGAAAATATCAAATCCGCAGGACCTTCCTTCTTTGGCCTTTTGTTCCGCTCTATCCCCTTGTAAATCCTCTCGCTTTCCTCTATTATCGTTACAAAGAACCTCGTGAGTTTGTCCAATATGTTCCCTTCAATGCTTCTGTGTGAATAAATTTGACCAGAACCCGCTGCCAATATCAATTTCACGTTCTTTATCACTTCTCCTACATCCTTAATCAACTTCTTTCGCTTTAAATATTTCACAAACTCGAAGAGAGTCACAAAAAGGGTTTCGTATGGGTGGAAAGCGCTGACACAAAATCTATTCGTATTAATCTCGTTGTAGTTGCTCACATCCAACATCTCTTGATTGTTAAAATGCTTGTTTATCTCTTCCAGGGCGTCAAAATCGTGAGAATAAAAGAAGAAACGGATGTTCTTTTCCGCTTTCCTCGCCTTACTCTTACCCTTTTTATATAAATATGCCATACCGCAGTAAAGAGTGAAACCACACTTCTTGCAGAATCGCAATTTCGCTTCGTCCGGCGTTATAGAATCTATCTTCCTGTATAGCGGGAAGATATAAGATATATGGTCGAAAACTTCTGTTTCTTTCCCACAGTAAGAACAAACCCCTCTCTTCGTGTTGAGGAAAGATGCATATAGAATCGTATTGGCATAAATGTTTAGTTTCCCCGCTTTTTTTCTCACAACGAATCTTTCTTTATCCCCTATTACCCATTCATTCTCTTTTCTTTTTGTAACAGCAGCACCCTCAGAAAGTGTGAATCCCTCAGTTTTGAACCTATTCTTTAATTTTTCTGGAATAACGCTCTCATTCAGGTCTCCTTCACATTCTATATCCATGCTAAACAACATTTTTTTCTTAACATTTCCAGAAACCTCAAAATATTTCCTGAACAGGTCTATTATAACTCCCTCTGTTGACCTCTCGCTAACATTGCTACGACCTAAAAATTCAATCACAGGCTCTCTGAAATTCTCTTTGATGAACTCATCATCTATCTTTACATCCTTCAGAACTTCATCCGTGGTTAAAAATGCCTTATTCTCTTCTCTCCTCCTTATCAGCTTCGCAATAAACAGCTCCCCATTGCGATAATATTCACCCAGCATCTTCTTACCAATCCTGTTTCTGTATTAATCCTATATAAAGATACCGTGATTGTGAAAAACTGTGTAATCTCGTGGTTAGTGGATAGTGGTTAGCCGAACCAAACCCTCAAAAATGAACGCTATCTCACCGGATTCACGAACCCGAACCCCATGCTGTTCTTCTCTCCGAGCCCGCACTCCATCAGAAACCAGTAAAACCTCCTCAT
>Ga0190306_1000140_pt1 | contig 28445 bp, 20 predicted proteins | sample 48700734_MG_FD_161657 | JGI IMG/M metagenome (GOLD analysis project Ga0190306, IMG submission 161657) | Hydrothermal vent sediment bacterial communities from Southern Trench, Guaymas Basin, Mexico - 4870-07-3-4_MG | ecosystem: Environmental > Aquatic > Marine > Hydrothermal vents > Sediment ... | reverse complement strand
GATCCCGAAAAAAACACAATAGAATTTTCTCTGAAAACCGGTGGAAGCATTTATATGCGGGGAGGTTTTATCTGTCTCAACAGCGATGGTAATTGCAATTTAAATGAAGGGGTATGGGGAAAAGACTCTTATTCCATCATAGGTGCTCAGACCGATCTGTTTGATGAATATGCGGTATTGACAACCTACAAAATAATGTACAGAAATCTCACAAGAGGCGAAGGATATAATAAAAAAATATATCAACTGGATATCGTAACTTCTAAAAATGTAACTGTTGTTGGTTCCAAAAATTCCAAAGTTTTAATTGAAAAAATCGGCGAAGAGAGGGGAGACTTAATAAAGACCGTTATCAAACTGGATATTATATAACTGAGTTCGTTGCGAATTTAAAACAAGAAGAAATTATAATAAGAGGATGCAATAATCAATTGAAACTAATAAATATTGCAAGAATAGATATTTATGGACAGTTCAATTAATTGTTTTCTTCGGATATCCATTTTATTGGCATTTGCCTGTTCTCTAATTATACCTGTTTTTGCCGTCAACATAACTTCCTGTCAGATTCTAAATGAAACCGAATATTATCTGACTGCCGATATTACGGACCTAAATTCTGAAATCTGCATGAAAGTTACCGCGCCAATAGTGTCTTTAAATTGCAATGGGCACAAAATAGTTGGAAGGGGAAAAGCCGGAATTTATTCGGACAAACCCATGATGATTATAAGCAATTGTATTCTGGAGGGTTGGGATAGAGGAATAGATTATGAAGGCTCGGATATGGGGATTATGAAAAATGTCACCATATCCTCGTGCAAGACGGGAATTTATCTCTCTTCTTCATCAAATCAGGTAATTATAAATTCCACAATAAAAGGAAATGATCTCGGATTATATCTCGGTTTTTCATCTGGAAATAGGATATACAACAACTTGTTCAACAACACAAACAACGTTAAAATCATCGGAAATTACACTCATTACTGGAATACAACGATGAAAAAAGGCAACAGAATTTATTCGAACGGAACTTATATTGGAGGAAACTACTGGGCAAAACCCGATGGAAGCGGATATTCTGAAATCTGTTCCGACTCAAATACCGATGGATTCTGCGATTTAGCTTACAATTTAAGTCAAAACAATGTTGATTATCTTCCACTAAGCAATAAATATACTCCGGATTTGACGCCGCCAAAAATAAAAATAATTTCTCCCAAGGATAATCAGATTATTAACTCTTCTGAGATAGAAATAAAAATACAGGTTAGCGATTCCAGATTAAATTATGTAAATATATATGCTGAGCAGAATGGAGAAATAAAAAAGTCAATAACAATTACCGAAAGCGGGACTTCTGTTGTAAAACTTGTGGTGGATAAGGGCGGATATTACAATATTACTGCGACCGCCTACGATTATGCGGGAAATCAGAATTCAACAAAAATAACGAACATCCTCACGCCTATCGGAATAAGTAAATGCGATAATCTGAATATAGAAGGAGAAAATTATTTTTTGGAAAAAGACATAACAAATAATGAAACGGGAGGAATTTGCATAAATATACAGGCGGACAACATAACTCTTGACTGCCAGAATAATACCATCTATTATTCTGTGCACGGCATCATTACACAGGGCATTCACATAGACAACAAAAAAAATATTATTATAAAAAACTGCAAAATAAGAGGATGGACTTATGGAATTTTGCTTGAAAATTCTTCAAAAAATACAATTTTCAATTCTGTATTTTATAATAACACTCATGGAATTTGTCTTAGTTCTTCTTCGAATAATAAGATATACAACAATCTGTTCAACAACACAAATAATGTCCTGTTTAGCGGAGATTATCTCCAAAATTTCTGGAATATAGAAAAACAGAAGGGAAACAGAATCTATTCGAACGGAACTTATATTGGAGGAAACTACTGGGCAAAACCCGATGGAAGCGGATATTCTGAAATCTGTTCCGACTTAAATACGGATGGATTCTGCGATGAATCCTATGACTTGAGCAAAAATTCTTTTTCATTTGGAGTGGGCAATTTTATTTACATGCTTTTCACGGGATTATTTTTATTCGAACCTCCATCAGAAAAAAATGTAGATTATCTGCCTCTAAGCAATAAATTTATTCCGGATTTAATTCCGCCAAATACAACGATAAAAGGAATAAAAGAAGATGGAACAAATTACACCTTTGGAGAATGGACAAATTCAAGTTATGTTAATATAACCCTGAACTGCTCAGATTTAAGGTCCGAATGCGATAAAACTTTCTATTGCATAGGGAACGATACATGCGAACCGAATATAGAATATTCCGGCCCAATTAAGATATCCAAAGAGGGAATAACCTATATAAGATTTAAAAGTATTGATACGGAAGGAAATAATGAAACAACAAAAATGGAAATGATAAATATTCTGTCAACTGGACAGAAAATATTAATAAATGATCCGGTAAGCAATAGTTATTTGAATAATCATACCTTGACAATAAATATCTCAATTTTGGATAATAAAATTCTGAATTATACAAATATTTCGATCTACAATTCAACCGGGGATTTGGTGAATTCAACGATTAATTTTGAAAATGGAACTTTTACAGTTAATTTATCTGTTTTTAAAGATGGTATTTACAATATCACAGCCACTTATCACAGCATATACGGATTAACAGAAAAAACAGTTTCCGATAATATTGTCGTAGATACTATTCCTCCATACATCATATCTTTTGAAGTAGAGAAAGAATATAGAAGAGGCGAAGAAGCATCGGTTGTTTGTTTGGCATCGGATGATATAAAAGGAGATTTTGAAGTTGTTGTCAACCTGGATACTTCTACAATCGGAGAGAAAACCGCAACATGCACGGTAAAAGACGAAGCTGGAAACAACTACACAGAAACCAGAAATTATACGGTGATAGAACCGATCTGCGAAGAAAATGAAAGAAGATGCTTTGGAAAAGAACTGCAGGAATGCAAAAATTATGCCTGGGAAACAATAGAATTCTGCGACTATATGTGCGATTCTTCTCTTTTAAAATGCGTTCAAAAACCAATTATTTGCAACGAAGGAGAGAAGAGATGTTCTGGCAACAACCTGCAAATATGTAAAGATAACAATTGGACCACAATTCAAACCTGCAGATATGGTTGCAATGAGACGCGTCTGACCTGCAACCCGAATCCGAATCCGATCAAATTGCCTCCGATGATCATTGTTTATATTGTCATTCTCGTTGCTATTGTTGGATCAATACTTGCATTCGTCTATGTAAAATTGTTTGAAAAACCAATAACTACAAATTTAAATCAGGAATTTTCAAGACTGGAAACTAAAATAAAGAGATTGAAGATACAGGGGAAAAATGTGAAAGAGATAGAAAAAGAATTGGATCTTGCAAAACAGGATGCGAGAATAGGCCTGCTTGAAATGGCAAAAACCAGAATTAATACCATCAAGAAAAAATTGAAAAAGATAAAATAGTTAGAATTATATGATTTGTTGAGAACCTTCCGGATTTAAATTTCTTAAAAAAGAAATTTATCTTTGCCGAAGTCGGAATTATTCCGTTTTTTCTGAATATTTATAACAATACAAACTTTCAAACCACAATCTGTTTTTTCCGATCAATTTTAATCCGAACTTTTTTTCAAGTTCCTTATATCTGTTAAAGGAACTTAACAGAATTATAACTTCTCCGCCTTCATTGAGATAATTGCAGACTTCGGATAAAAATTTTTCAATAATCTCCTGTCCTCTCTTTCCTCCAGTGCAACTTAAATCTCCCCTTCCCGGAAGATAGGGAGGATTAAAAAAAATTAAATCAAATTTTCCAGAAACATTTTCAAACAAGTTGCTGACCCTGAATTCGATATTTTTCAAACCCATCAATTCTGCCTTCTCCTGAGCGAATTCAATTGCTTTTGGATTTATATCAACGGCAAGAATTTTATCAACAAAACCGGCAATACTGAAGGATACTATTCCGGATCCTGTTCCAATCTCCAAAGCAGTTTTAATTCTTCTATTTCCAATTTCCTTTTTCAGACAATCAATTAAAAAATAAGAATCTTCATCCGGAGGGTAGATTTTAGTTTCCATTTTTTATATTTAAGTTCAATAAATAAAGTATGAATCAAAGATTTATAAAAGTTCGATTTAATTCCTATTTGAGAAATTATATGAATAAAAAGTGCGTGAAATACTCGTTGTCCGAAATCGCAAATGGAGATGAAGGAATATGAATTGGAATGAAATTTTTCAAATTATTTCAGGAGTCCTTATCTCAGTGGGTGGGGCAGGAGCTATTATTTGGAAATTATCTTCTTATCTTGGCAAGATATGGGCTGAAAAACATTTAGAATCTATTAAGAAAGAATATCAAAAAGAGATAGAATCTTATAGAGCTCAATTAGACATGCTTAAAAAAATATCTTTACGTTATTCGGGACAACAGTTCAAACTATATACCAAACTTTGGCGTTCTTTGTATGATTTGAAATCGAAAGCAGATAGACTCTGGGAAGAAGCAAATGAGCAAAACCTGAAAAAATTTTCTCAGCAATTGAAGAAAACAATAGATGAAATAGAAAAAAGCTATTTATTTATTGAAGAAAATCACTATCAAGAGCTAAAAAGCCTGCTAAAACAGTTCAGTGAATACAGCTTTGGTAAAACAAAGCTTGTTCAAATATATAAACAAGGGATAGGAGTTGACCGTTACAAAATTAAGGAGTGGATTAACCATAATAGAGAACGGAAAAAAGAATATGAGAAGCTTATAGATAAGATTAAAAAAGATTTGAAAAAGCAAATAAAGAGGGGTAATTAGATGCGACTTCGGACAACAGCGGATAAAAGGCTTCGCTACGCTTCACCAAATTGCCTTCGGCAACTTCTTTTATCCGCAAAACGTTATATGCAATCTGGTTGCACTTTCTCTATCACTTTGAGATATTAAATGGCTCATCTTAACTATGAAATAAAGTCCATTGTTATCAATCGTAATTTTGATTTGTCAAATGGTTCTATAACTGTTTTCTTAAATATGCCTTTTTCCATTAAAAAGTTGTTTAGCTCTTTAATCATCTTTTTCCAATTATTGTCCTTTTTATATTGTTTCCATATCTTTCTTAATACTTGTAATCTTTTTGGAGCTGGAGGCATAGATATAAGTTTATTTTTTACTGGATCCCAGAACTTCTCTATTGAATCATCATCTGGAAACTCATTTAAATATGAATCTATTTGTAATTCGATTTCTGCAATCATATTCTTTACAAATTTTGTACTTCTTGATTTACTCAATTCTCTTAGTTTTGAGTCTTGTGTTTGACTTAGTTCAATCTCCTTGTAAGCCCTTTCTATGTCCTCAACTATTATTTTATTGACCTCATATATCTTCTCAAAGAAATCAGGAATAACTCTTTCTTTATTTTGTTTGCATGATATAAAGTCAATTATCTCAGTTTTATTAGTGATTATTGAGCCTGTACTTACATCATACAAATACCAGAAGTGAAAGTCATTGCCATATTTATAATAGAAAAATATACCTGAAATCTTGCCTTTTTTCAACCCACTATAAACTCCATATGGTATTTTTTCTAACTCATCTAAAGCTTTCTTCTTCAAAAAGTCTTTTAATGGTTGATAAAATTTCTCTCCACCGCCAAAAGCATCCTGTTCTAATTCTGCAAATACTTTAGAGTCTTTTCCTTTAATTTTTCTGATAATCCCAAAAACTTTTGGGTGTATCTTTTCTCCTAAAATAGTCTGGTCTAAACCTACCGATTTATCAATACCTATAATCTTATTCTGCAAGATTTCAACCAGTTTTAATAGTTCTTCTAGTTCATCTTCTGGGAAGAAGTTGTAAACAAATATTTTCTTGTAAGGAGAGCCAATCCTATCTATTCTTCCTGCTCTCTGGATCATTCTTGTCGGATTCCAATGCAGGTCATAGTTAATTAAGTATTTAGCTGTCTGAAGATTTTGCCCTTCGGATAAAACATCTGTACTCATTAGGATATCAATTTCCTTTTTGAAGAACTTCTCTACTAGCTTCTCTCTTTGTTGCGGATTCTTACTTGTTAGGCCAGAACTTGAGATCGCCTCAATTTTAAGTTTTGAAAATCTTTTGTCTTTTATTATTTCATTGTAAATGTAATTTAAAGTGTCTGCATAATAAGTAAATAAAACAATTTGACCATGTTTTGATAATTTTAATAATCTTTCTTTTAAAACTTTTAATTTTGCGTCATCTTTTGGTTTAATTGTTTTTACTTTTTCAAGAATTTTGCTTAGTAGTTTAATGTCTTTGTCTATGTCTTTAAATAATTCCTCGGTGTTATAATCGTTTTTATTGAATTTTGAGAAGTTTATTCCTTCTAATTCTTCTAACCTCTCAAGATATTCTTCAATATCTTCATCGCTTAATGAACCAAATTTTTCTATTAGTTTTGAAAAATTTTCTTTACTAAGAATTTTCCCATTAACTAAAGCTTTTTTTAAGTTTATTAAAAAATCAATATGCCTCTTTATACTAATTCTAAAAGATTCTACACTACTCTCTAATCTTTTAAGAAGTAATGTCTTAAATATGCCACCAATTTGGATCATTCTATTCAACACAAAACTCTCCTCTTCTGACTTTATGCCTTCTTTCTTATATTCCAATAAATGATAATAAGCCATTGTTAGTTCATCTGTAATAGTGTCTGAAATTTCCTTATACATGCCCTTGTAAGCTTTATCTAATTCATAGTTTATGTTTTCCAGAACCCTTTCCGGGAAGATTATTTTTTGTTCTTTTACTTCTCCATTAGGCATTTCAATAAGAATGTAAGCGTCAGGGTAATTTTCAATGATATAATCTCTCGTTCTTCTTATTGAAATTTCATTTAACAAATCATTTAGCAATGAAGGGTTATCTTTTGCTTGTTTAAAGAACTTAAACAAATCGGGTATATTTTCTTTAATAAATGCCCTTCTATCCATAAGCATTAACAACATTATTTGCCAATACAAATCCCAAGGAGTATTGTTTATTGGAGTAGCAGTTAGGAAGAGCATGTAAGGTCTTTTACCTTTCTTTGCAATATGGTCATTAACTAAGGTAAAGAAATTTTCCCACCTATTTGATAACGGGTTTCTGAAGTTATGGCTTTCATCAACAACTATTAATTCTACATTGTCAAATCTTCCGCCAAGCGTCTTTCTTGCCTTTTCCAAGAAATTTTTTGATGCTAAATCTTCCTGTGACAAAATATTTTCTTTCACATCAATCTTTTTTAATTCTCTTCTCCACATATCTCTTAATTGGGCAGGACATATTACTAGGATGTTTTTCCTTTCGTAATATCCTATTTTCTCAAGAATCTTTTTTGCAATCCATGTTTTTCCTAATCCAACAGAATCAGCAACAATGCAACCATTATATTTTTTTAATCTAGTCCAGATTCTTGCGATAGCATCCTCTTGGAATTGAGCCAGGTTTACTTTGGTTTCTGGAAGCCCCTTCGGTTTTTCCTCTTTTTGTTCTTCTTTTATGTCTTCTTTTTGCAGTTCATATAGTGTTTTAATATAAATTTCATAGGGTGTGTATTCCTTGCTTCCAAATCTCGAATGTTCTAAAAGCTCTATTAATTCATTCTTGAAGTCTCTTGCTTCTGACCAGAATTTTTCAAACCACTCCCTTTTTGTATATTCTGCCTGAGACCTTAAGTGCCATGTATTTAGTTCGCCATATCTTGTTAATCCAGCAGCAGTAAAGTTGGATGATCCTATAACTATTCTATCGTCAAAGATATAGGCTTTTCCGTGAAGAAATTTCTCAAATAATCTGATTTCAACATTTTCCCTCTTTAAAAATTTAATAAACAGTTTTATTGTTTCATCCTGTTCCTTTGTTAAATCCAAACCTTCAATCTCTTTTCTTATTTCCTTTAAGAGAACGTCTCCAAGCGTTTTCTCATTTTGAATTTCCGGGGCTTTGCCAAGCAAAAGCCTGAATCTTTTTATACCGTTTAGATTGTCCTTAATCATGGCAAAAGCCTGAATATTAAAAAAAGCGGTTGCTATATCAAAGTTTGTACTTGGATTCTCTTTTAAAACATTGTTCAGAAAGCTAATTAATTTGTTTCCTTCGCTATTGTCTATGATTTCTTTTGGGATCATTTTAATTTCTCCTCATTTAAGATATAATATGCTCCTCTGTATGCTCCTATTTTTTTAATATATCCATAATAAATAAGTTCATTTATCTCATTTATTGCGGTAGCATGAGATACTTTATTTATCTGAGCATAAGTTTTAGCTTTTAAGGATTTATGCTTTTTTAGATAATTTATCGCTCTTTTTTGCCTTTCATTCAAATCTTCAAAACTTTCTATTGGTTTTTTAATGGTTTTGCTATTATAAAGGATTATTCTAAAGAAAGTATCTGTAAACTTAAATTGCGGATCGGCAAGACCCCTTTTTCTCATCGCGTTTTTCATTCGCGGGATACCCGTTCCTAACCCTTCAACATAACCATAGTCACGTAATATTCTGTAAGTGATTGGATTTCTTTGGACAGAAATAGTGCCAAATAATTCTTTTGGCAATCCTTTTGGCAGAGAGCCAGGATTTGTAATTTCTATTCTATTGTCAAAAATATAAATTTGAATAGAATCTTTGCTAAAATAATCTCTATGAGCAACAGCATTAACTATTGCTTCTCTGATTACACTTTCAGGATACTCTAATATTTCAGTTCTTTTTGTACCTGTTATTTTAATTGCCTTTTTTATGTGGTTTTTAACAAAACGAATAGCTTTTTCAATAGAATTTATTAAATCCTCCTGTAGTAATTGATGATCTATTATTTCAACTGGTTCTATACCCATAAACTTTACTAATTTAATTTCTATTTGTGGAAAGAATCTGATTGGATCCTTGCCAAATAACAAAATAGCAGGATTTTTTATCTTTAATTTTCCATTATCTGTTGCTAAACGATGACTAATAAGAAAATCTTTTATTGTATGACTCTCCAGATAATCAGATTGACCTCTCAGTTTTAAATAGACCTTGATCTTGTTTTCATCTATATCTTCTAGTTTTGCATAAGGTTCATAAGACTCATCAAAAGATAATATCTGCCTATTTCTTAAATATTCTAAATGTGTTTGTCCTTCTAATCTTTTTGTAGTGCTTCCTATCCTTACATAAATTGCTCCTTGAAATGTATGATACATATTATCTGAAGATCTCTGGACAATCACTACAACAACTCTTTTATTGTCTAATATGTGATGTTCAATACTAATCAATGGTTGAGGAGATATCGCCTGATTTGAATTAGATATCTTTTGTTGGAGTCTGTCTAGATTTTCTTTTATCCCTTTAATTTTTCCTTTATCTGAAACCCCAAAAATGAGAGTTCCTCCAAGAGTATTTGCTAAAGAACAGAGTATTTTACTAACATCTTGAGAGCTATGAAAAGATTCCTTAAACTCTACTTCTTGAGTTTCTCCAGCTTCAATTATTTCTAATAATTGTTTTTTGTCCATTCTAATAATTAGTAGTAATTAGAAGTATTTAAAAGTATTTTGTTTTTCTTTTAGAATTTATAGTTAGTTTTGATTAGTAGTAATTAGAAGTAAAGTAGAAGTAAAAATTGGTAGTTTGTTTTTGAATAGTATTCTAGTTAACTCTAAGTTTATTTAAAGATTCAATTAAATCGTTTATTAACTTTTTGAATATGTGTATATTGCTCTTATCACTAAGATTATATTTTTTTAATAATTTGATACAGTTCTTTCCTCTTCTATGGGCTATACAACTAGATCTTATATTTTGAATTAAATCCAATAGGTCTATTAAATCAGTATTTAATCCATGTTTTTGAATAAAGATTTCTAATCCTTTTATCTTCTTATCTTCTATTTTCTCGATATCTTCTTTGCTTATACCACTACTCCTCAAATTTTCTTTTATGGATTTTATATCAATAGAATCAGGTAATAGTTTTGCTAAATTTTTAATTTGTTCATCAAATTCTGGTTGCTCGTTATTTACAGGTATTCTTAGAGTATTATAGATATATTCATCTTCATGTTTTAATGGTAAAAATAAATTAAAATTAAATTTCTTTTTAAATGCTTTATTGAGATCATCAAGTGCCTTTTTGAATTTAAACATTATATCTTCCGGATCAGCAAATTCGGCCATAAAATCTCTTCTAAATCTGGATAAGGTGATGTTACCTTCAGGTACAACATTATATCGTCTCCAATGTTGTTGTTCCTTAAAAGGAATCCTACCTAAATCACCGAGCCATACTTGGACTAAATCTTTATCTGTTATGTCTATTGGTATCAACCATAAGCCAGAGCAATTTACAGAATTAGAGGTTACCGTAAATTTAGAAGGCGTATCGTAATATTTTTTTAATACTTCTCTCCTGAAAAAGACGGGTGTAAGGGATTGGGGTTTTCCTCTATTCACAAAATAATTGCTTAGCTGGTTTTCATCACAAATTTCTTCTATTTCATTACCTTCTTTGTCAATACCTATTATAAAACTACAAAACTTTTCTTTTCTCCATTCAAGTAAAGCCTGCCCCTTTTCATACGGCCTGATTATATCTTTGCCTAATAATCTGGAAAAGCTATTACAAGACGAACATGGATTTTCATTTAATGTTATTTTATAATTGTATTCACCACTAGTTAAATTAATACTTTCCCATTCTTTACCAATTAAGGATTTTACTGATTCAGAAGTAAATCTTGCATGATCATGTTGTCTTATGAGAATCTTGCTTTTAATAGCTAAATAATTGCGAAGAAACTTAGTATTAATCTCAATCTGTTTTTTATCTTTTTCCATATTCACTCTTATAACCTCAAACTCTTCTCCAGTTTCAGATATGCCTCTAAATACTTTTTCTTTACTATCCCAATAAAGATTGTAAAACAAAATAAAATCTTGTATTAATTCAAACTTAGAGGATTTATGAGGCCACTCTCTATGAATAATAAAAGGTTGAATAGTTATATCATTCCATTTAAAATAATAATCTGGACTATACTCAATATTATCATTATAAGATAAAATCTTTGGATTACCAAAGTCAACTTCTGTAATCCATTCGTGACTTTTAATAATTTTATTTATGTTGCATTTATCTGCGAGAATACTGATAGTAAAATATTCTTTCTTTATGTTATCCTCTTTTATTTTTCTTGATTGAGCAATAGTAATCCAATTACTGCTAATATCTCTTGATTTAATCCAATCCTCAAACCTTAATAATCTAAGTGTATTGTTCATCTTCTCAAACTCCTCGCCTTCTCCAATCTCTGCTTCACTAACTCAGCCACAGCCCAATATACTTCCTTCCTCTCTTCTTCAGTCAAACCAAGTTCATCAAAAATAATCTTGTCAAGTTCTGCCCTGTCAGGAAGAGGTTTGGGTTCCTGCTCACGAATTGGTTTTGAAGGATCTAAGCCGAGTTCTTCAAAGATTGGTTTTATTTCACGCCTTTTTAGTTCATTAATAATTTTAACTAATCTATCTTTTTGTTTTTTATTTAAATTGTCTGGATTAATTAAAATTTGTTTTTTAAATTCAGGACCATAAATATACATCACACCTATAGCATATGTTTTCCTTCCAAGCATTTCCATCATAAATAAAGAAAGAGTAGAATTTAATAAAGCCAAAATAATTTCTTTATTATTTTTATTTTTTAATTCAGCAATAAAGAAAGAATCATCTACTAAAAAGTTACCTCCCTCTATATAAAACATTCTCTCTCCAACAAAGCGATTGGAGATTATATCTGGAATTAAATAGCCAATCTTTTTCTTTGTTTTTTTAATTGAAAAAGGTAATTTGTTAATATCAACAAAAATTCCCTCAATATCTCTTAAAGAGTGGAGTAGTGGATAATTACTATTTTTCTTATAATTTTCTTTTAGTCTTTCCACTTTATTAAACATTTGTAAATTATTCCTTTGAATTTTTAATACTAATTTACTAAATTCAACCAACTTCCCTCTCCCTTTCTCCAAAATAGTAAAGAAAATATCAGGAGCTCTTAGGAATTTTCCGCCCCATTTGTTGCCTGCGTAATGACCTGTTTTGAATTTGCCTTTTTTCTTGTCATAATTCTCTGGATATTCCCAACCATCTTCCAACAAATCTTCTTGTAAAATAGGAAAAACTCTGTAATCTTTTGTTTTTACAACATTCTTTACTAATTCAGTAATTCCTTCCCCTCTAATTTTGACTTTAACATTCTCAATTTCAATAAGGTTTTTAGCAGATAACACTTCCTTAAAAGGTTTTTTGAACATAACGAACTTTGCAGTATAGTTTAGCATTGGCCAATTGGTATTATTTCCTGAAATTTTTAAGCCATGAATTGTTTTTTCTTCTTCAAACTTTGGAGCACCGAAAAGAGCAATAATTGTATTAATATCTGCATGGGCAAAGCTTCTTTTTGGATTGTCATAAATTGCTGTAATTGGTACATACTTTAACAAAAATTCCTGCAAATTCTTACCGTATCCAACATCAAGCCAAGAGTTAGAAGTAATAAAGCAAAATGTTCCTTTTTCATTCAACAATCCGAGACCATGAAAATAGAAGTAAATATAGTAATCGCTTTTCTTGTCTATTTTGTCAATAACTGGAAAAATATTTTTTACAGATTTAATCAATTTTTCTTTATATTCTCTTCTGTCCTCTAAACTCACTTCTGCCTTTAATTTGTTTGGCGGGGAAATCATCTCCTGCCTTACATAAGGCGGATTACCAAGCACAATATCAAAACCGCCTTTGTCTGAAAAAACTTCGGCGAAATCTAGATCCCAAATAATAAAATTCTTTTTTTCTGGATCATTGATTGATTGTTGGATTGCTATTTTTCCTTTTTTTAGTTTTTCAATTTCTTTTTCAATACTCTCAATTTCCTTTTTTATTGTATTAATTTTTTCTTTTTCCTTAAGATAAACTTCAGCTTCAACATTTATTTCTGAACTAAACAAACCTACTTGTTTTCCTCGTTTTTTCATATCATTTTCCAGAGATTCAATATCTTTTTTTAATCCTTCTATTCTTTCATCAATGATCTCTTCAAAAAGCCTGATTTCTTCAGCTCTAACTTCTTCAGGAGTTTTGAATTTAGCAGTAGGATCATTTATGAAATATTTTCTTTTCTCGTACTTCAAGTTTTCAAGTTTCTTTTTTAAATGAGGCTTCAAATCATTAGTCCTTATGTTAAAACTTATTCCACCAATTTCTTGAACAAGAGAATCTCCAATTCTTAAATTAAGATTCAAATTAGGAAGTAATGGATGTTTTCTTAATTCTTCTTTCTTGAATTCTGTTTCAACAATTAACTGTAACCACAATCTTAATTCTGCCGCGTGAATAGCCCAAGGCATTACATCAACGCCATAAAGAGAGTATTGGATAATCTTGTTTTTCAACTCAAAATCTGTTAAGTCTCTTTTTATGTGCTTATATACCATCCTATAAAGCTCTGCCAAGACATTCAACAAACCAACTAAAAATGCGCCAGAACCGCATGCAGGATCTACAGCAGATAAGTTATCCAAAACCTCTTCTAGATCATACCACAATCCTTCTTTATCAAACCACTTTTCAATTTTCTCTTTTTCTTCAGGCAAGTCAAAAACTAGATGATAAATCTTATCCTTTGGCACATTTGCTAAATGTTTTGACAAATATTCTACTATTACCCTTCTGCACATGAAATCAACTTCAACTCTTGGTGTGTAGAAAATTCCTAAATCATTTCTATCATAAATTTCATCACCTACATATGCAAGAGACTCATAAACATAACCAATCATCTGAGGATCAACTGCTACTTCTTGGTCGAGAGGCATATCTTCCTTAATTGTAAAGTTGTATTTTTCAAAGAAATCAAAAACTTTCTGGAACAATTTATCAGATATTTTTATTTTCAATTTGTCTAAGCTATTCTCCCTAAACAAACCACCATTCAGATAAGGAGAGTTAGATATTACTCTTTTGACTTCTTCTGGCAAATTAGTTATTTCATTTGAACGGTTATTAAATGCCTTAAAGAAAATCTGTTTAAGCCATATTTCATAAAACTCATCAGATCCATACTTATTTAATTTTTTATAAGATGTCCAAAGCCACTCAACAAACTTAGGATATTCAAGCCATCTTTTCTTTGATATAAAGTAAATAAACATTATTCTGTTTAGAAATTGCAAAGTAAACTCATGGGCTTCTTTTCTGGGTATTTTCTGTTTGTCTAACTCTTTCCTTAGTGTAAAGAATATGTTTTTGTAGTCTTTAAAAAATGCTTCAGTTACTCTTTCAACACTAAATGCTTTGTTCCATTTTCTCCAAACATCACGCCAAGTATTTTCTTTTTCAAAATATATGTTTGATAGAGTTTCGATAATTGTATAGTGTTCTTTTTTATCAATTATTTCTTCCTTATTTAGTATGAGTTTTGTTAGTATGAGTTTATGTTTTCCGGCTTCAACTTTTTCACATTTTGGAAATACAAAAATTACTTCTGAATAATCTACTGAAAAGATTAACAAAAAATGAAGGTATTGCTTATCAAAAGTTGTTGTAACTGATCTAATAAAAGAAGGTGTTAATGTTTTTGCTTCGATTAAGAAAACAGGCAGTTTTTCATCAAAACTGAGAACAGCATATATTTCCTTAATTCTCTGTACATCTTCTTTTTTGAAATCAAATTCTTCTTTTTTTCTTTTGTATGAGACATCAAATAAAATATTGTCAGGATAGTTAAGAAGTTTGAATAAGCCGAAAATATCTTCTGCAGATTTAAGTCTACCAATATATTCTCGTATTTCTCTTCTTAATTTGACATTATCTATCATCTTTATCCTTCCTTAACATTTCTTTTAAAACCTGTAAATTATCGCCAAAAATGATCATATTATGCCATTCATTTTCTTTTATCTCGCCAAATCCTTTAACCCTCTGTAAAGGGACAGCCATAATTATACTTGATTATATCAATATCTCTTTCTTTTCCAAAATAACCTAATTCTGCTTCTTGCTTTCCTTCAAAAAGCAACCATTTAAATTCCTCTGGCAAAGGTTTGCCTTCTTTCAATCTCTCAATAATAAATTCTACCTGCTCATCCGCCAGATTTCTCATCCTTTCACCTACCTAAATGAAAAAAATGTTATCGGCACATAAATAATATTATTTTCCTTTTTAAAATCCATGCAATTCCATATTTTTTGTTTGATTCAAGTTGTTTTTTTCTTTTCTTTTAACTTCTAAAGATATGCTTTTTCTGAAAAATCTTTTCTTCTTTAGCCAATCTAGATCATATTCAATCATGCTTCTTCCACCAACTTTCTCAGTTCAAAACAAAATCTTTTTGCCCTTTCCAGAGAAGTCTCTGCTCTACTCATTTTAATCTCTTCAGTCATTTCATACTGGAATTTTGACCTTTTCTTTCTTTCCAGATCAAAACTCTCTATAATTTCGTTGCTTCTGATTCTTACTATTTCAAGTGCTTCTTCCCGAGCCTCTTCAAACTCTTCTAATAAAACATTTCTTAGTTTATTTCTTACAAAAACTATCAAAGCATCTGCAGTAACTTTATGAGAAATTTTGCTCCCTACTTTATATCCAAATTTGTACAAGACTGCGTTTGCCATGTAGTACATAGCATAGTACGAAATAACTATAACCCATAGCCCTGAAGATTTCTCTGAAAAAATTTTATTCGCTAACTTCAAACTTTCATCTGAATTTTTCAGAAAAATGTTGAGAATTTTCTTATCTGGTTTATCAATTTTTCTGAGCAAACCTTCTTCCAAATAGATTTCTATATTTTTCTCACTTTCCTTAATTCTTTTCTCACTCAACATTTTCAATCAACCTGCAGAAATCTTCTATTCCTATTAAAATAACATAATGTTTCAAAGCTTCGTTTACAACATTAAACTCCTTGCTTTTTAACATGAAAATGAATTCCGAGTATGTAAAAAAGTTCGTATGTAAATTCAAAGGCAAGATAGAAAGAGATTCCTCTATTTCTCTTTCTCTATTTTTTTCGCATATTACAAGTAAATCTATATCATTGTAATTTTTTCTTTTGATGAAAGAGCCGAAAAGAATTGCAATGAACTGAAAATTCAGTTTTTTTAGATTATTGAAAATTATTTTAATTGTTTTGTTTTTAAGAATTTCTTCTCTCCTTTTATATTCACCTATAATAACGATGGGATGTAACCTTTTTTTAAGGGAAACCACACAGGAATTTCCATGCTTTTTTAAGTTAAGAATTCCTTCTTTTGCCAGAGTTTTAATCAAGTAATATGCACTCTTATAATCAATTCCGCTCAAGTTGGCGATTTTTCTTATGCTGAGTTCCTTATTTTCTAAAACCGTTTTCACTATTCTTATCTTTTTCTCAATCATGGCATATCACCATAATATTATGGTAATTTACCATATTAAATATTGCCAATATTTTCTTTCCCTCCTAATTCGATTTCTTGCTTACTTTCTTTCAATCTTCCCTTCATTATTTTCATCTTCCAAAACCTTCCAATAACCTCCTTTTGCAGGGCCGACTCTTTTAAGCAAGCCTTTTTCTTTGAGTTTTCTGATGTTCTCTTTGATTTTTCTCTCTGAGATTCCTATTACGCTTGACATATATTTTGTAGTAACATACTTGTTTTTCCTTATTTCCTCTAAAATTCTAATCTGGTTTTCGGTGACCTTTTCGGTGACCTTTCTGGAAGCTAATTTTAAATATTCTCTACTCTGCTTAAAACTAACATAAAAATAATGCTCATTGAATTCTATTTTTGGAAAAGATGCCTTTTCTTTATTACATATTTCTCTGATTCTTTCAATTATTTTGTGTTTTTTCCGGGAACTTTTTTGGGAACTTATGATAAGTTTTAAACGCTGAGGGCAGGATTCGAACCTGCGACCTCTTGCGAGGACCAGCTGACTTTTTGCACAGGTAAACAAGATAAGGCTTCCGCCAACAATTATTTTTACACGGTGTGCAAACTCCAGGCTGGCGCGTTAACCACTCCGCCACCTCAGCATAAATTTTATTGTTTTTCTTTTTTTTTAGATAAAAGAATTCGATAAAATCAAAAACACTATATATAGAAAATTTTTTTAAATCTTTTAATTTTAAATAATTATATGGGCCCGTAGCTCAGTCTGGTAGAGCACCAGGCTTTTAAAACCAATCTTTAAGATTTGGGTATTTAAAAGTTTTGAGGGTATTATTATAATGCCCCATGATTTATTGGTGCTGAGAAGAAACCTGGGAGTCGCGCGTGCAAGATTTTGAATAAAAACTTACCGCGAATTCGAATCGCGCCGGGCTCATTTTAAAAACTATGGCAGAAAAAAAAGAAATTAATGTAAGGAAACATTTTCTGGTTCCAGAACACAGAAAATTAACAGAGGAAGAAAAACAAGAGATATTAAAAAAATATAGGGTGACAGAAAAAGAGATGCCGAAAATAAACAGAAAGGATCCCGCAATAAAAAATCTGGATGTAAAGGAAGGGGACCTGATAGAAATTAAAAGAAAGGTTTTAACTACCGGAGAAACTTATTTATATTATAGGGTTGCAGTATGAATGACAGAGATTTGTATAATGGATTTAAAGAAATAGTCAAGAGAAATTTGCCTAAAATGCTCGTAAGTTATAATTTGGATTCTTACAACAAATTTGTTCTTGAAGGGGTGCAGAAAATTATTGATGAAATTGGCATTATTCCCCTCGATGAAAACAAAAAATTGCTTTTATGGAAAGTTGAATTTGGCGGCCCAATATTAAAAGAAGCGGATGGATATGACAGAGAAATTACTCCCATGGAAGCGAGGATAAGAGATTTAAATTACACCTGCGCTTTATACATAAATGTTGTTCCGGTTGTGAATGACGTTCATCAGGAACCGGCAAAAATCAAACTTTGTGATTTTCCAATAATGCTGAAATCCGTTCTTGATCCAACCAGAAATTTAAATAAAGAAGATTTGATAAAAATTGGAGAAGACCCCTATGATCCGGGAGGTTATTTTATAATAAACGGAACAGAAAAAATTATTGTCGGAGTAGAAGAAGTTGCAAATAACAGAATGGTCATAACGAGAGAAGAAAAAAAGAATATCGAGATGGCGAGAATAAATTCAGAAAAAAATCAATACATTCAAAGGCATATGATCGAGAGAAAAGACAGGATATTGTATATGAATTTTTCAAATTTAAGAAATGTTCCGATGATTGTTGTTTTGAGAGCATTGGGTTTAGAAACAGACAAACAACTAATTGAAGCAATTTCCGATAATCAGAGAATGGAAGAAGAAGTTCTAACAAATATCTATGAATTTGAAGAGGTCAAAACAAAAAAAGATGCTTTAACTTATCTTGAGAGATTTGTTAAGGGAATGGGCAAGGAAACTCCGCAAGAGAGAGTTCAGAATTTATTAAACAATTTCCTTTTGCATCATATAGGAACTGAAGAGAAAGATCAAATCGTTAAGGCCAATTACCTGTCTCATGTTGCAAATAGACTTATAAAAGTTGGTCTCGGAATGCAAAAGGGAGAAGACATAGACCATCTGGCAAATAAAAGAATAAGATTGGCGGGATATTTTCTCGATATTTTGCTTCGTTCCCTGCTCCTCGGAAAAAATGGATTGTCGAGCAGGATAAGATACAATTATCAGAGATTGACCAAGAGAAAAAAAACGCCCGCTATCCAGGCCTTGTTTGAATCGAATTATGTAAGCAAGAGAATTATTTCCGCGTTGGCAACTGGTATGTGGGTAGGCGGCAGAGTTGGAGTCGCACAACGATTGGATAGAATAAATTATGTGAGAAGATTATCAAATATGAGAGCCGTTATTTCAACGCTTTCCAGTTCGCAGGAACATCTGGAAGCGAGAGAATTACATGGAACTCACTGGGGAAAATATTGCGCCCAGGAAACTCCGGAGGGAGTGCATATCGGTTTGAGAAAACATCTGGCAAATATGGTAACAATTTCAAAGGGATTGAATGATAAAGAAAACAAGAAAGTATTAGATTTTATTGCTAATAAATTATAATATGACTAAAGTATTTTTTTGTGGCAGGCTGATAGGAGAAACAAATAAACCGAAGAGTTTATTGAATAGCTTCAGAGAGCAAAGAAGAAAAGGTCAACTGCCAGAAGAAGCAAATATTGCATATCTTGAAGATATAAATGAAATTAGAATTGAGACCAGCGATTCCAGATTAAGAAGACCTTTAATAATAGTCAAAAATGGAAAACCTCTTCTAACGGAAAAACATCTAACAAAACTCATAAAAGGAGAACTTGATTTGGAAGATTTGATCAAAGAAGGAATAATTGAATATCTCGATGCAGAGGAGGAAGAAAATGCCTATATAGCTCTCACTTTAAAGGACCTGACTGATGAACATACGCATCTGGAATTAAATCCTTCTGTTATTTTGGGAATTTCTGCTTCGATGGTTCCTTTTGCTCCACATAACAGATCAGACCGGGTTAATTATGGGGCCAAGATGATGGCGCAGTCTCTTGGAATATATGCGATAAATTATTTACTCAGACCAGATACAAAGGCTTATTCTCTGATATATCCCCAGCATCCTCTTATTGATACAGTCATATACAAATCCAATATACTGAATGAGCATCCTCAGGGACAAAATGTTGTTCTTGCAATAATGCCTTACAAGGGATATAATATGGAAGACGCCATTATTTTCAACAAAAAATCTGTTGAAAGAGGTTTATTCAGATCCCTGTTTTTCAGGACATATCAAACAGAAGAAAAAAAGTATTGGGGTATTGAAAGTGACAATATCTGCATACCAGACGAATCTGTAAAAAATTACAGGACAAAATTGGATTATGAACTTCTGGATGAAGATGGATTAGCTCCTCCCGAAACGGAGGTCAAAGGAGGAGATATAATTATAGGAAAAGTTTCGCCTTTAAGATTTTATGGTCCGGTCGAAGAATTTCTTTCCGAAACAGAGAACAGAAGAGATACTTCCATAACTGTAAAATTCGGTGAAGAAGGAATTATAGACAGGGTTGTATTAACACAAACAGAAAGCGGGGACAAATTAATAAAAACCACCGTAAGAGAAATGAGAATTCCGGAAGTTGGTGATAAATTTGCTTCCAGATACGGGCAAAAAGGAGTTATTGGTGTTGTTGTTCCCGAAGAAGATTTGCCCTTCACAAAAGATGGAATTGTTCCAGATGTAATAATTAATCCTCTGGGTATTCCGAGCAGAATGACAATAGGGCAATTAATTGAAATTATCTATGGAAAAGCCGCAGCATTGTCGGCTCAGATAATGGATGAAACGAGTTTCAATGAAACTCCAGAAGAGGAAATAATTAAAATACTTAAAAAGTTTGGCTTTGATCAGAATGGAGAAGAAGAAATGTACAACGGAGAAACCGGAGAAAAAATCAAATCAAAAATTCTCGTTGGACCATGTTATTATCAGGCACTTTATCACATGGTTAGAGACAAATACTTTATGAGGGCCAGGGGACCAACAACGGTTTTAACAAGGCAGCCAACGGAGGGAAAGGCAAGAGAAGGAGGTCTGAGATTTGGAGAAATGGAAAAAGACTGCTTACTCGCTCATGGAGCCTCTTTGACTTTAAAAGAAAGATTTTCATCTGATGAAACAGAAATTCCAGTCTGCAAAAACTGCGGTGTTGTCGCGATAGACAATCAGGTTAAGGGAATAAGTTACTGCCCGCTTTGCAATAAAACAGATATTGTAAGAGTCAAGATCAGTTACGCATTTAAATTGGTATTGGATGAGATGATGGCAATGGGTGTTTATCCAAAATTACATGTCAAGGAAGAGATTTAAAATTGAACCATTCAAAATATTTATTTATATTCTTTTTGGCTTTTTTCTTCTTATCGTTATGTTCCTTTAAAAACTCGCTTATTTTTTTTATTAAAATTTCTTTCATTTCTCCCGTGAGAAGTTTCCCGGTTTTATAATCGTAATATATTTTTTCTAATTTTTTATCGTCTGGCTCAAAAAGATATCTTAACCATTGATAACTAACATCTATTTCTGGAATGCCGCCTTTTTTTCTGTGTTCTTCAACAGTTGGTTGACCTCCGGAAAAAGCATATTTCATTATTTTTTTTCTTATTGTTTTCTCATCATCTGTCGTATAAACCGCCGTCTCTTTTTCTGATGCCGACATTTTTCCGGAAACTCCTGTAAGAGGTGGCAGAAAAGAGCATTGAATAGAAGCGGGCTTGTAATATCCCAGTTTTGGTAGCATATCTCTCGATAATCTAAAATGCGGGTCTTGATCTATCGCATGCGGTATTAAGCAAGGAATTTTTTTGTTTTTTAAAATAGAAGGCAGAAAAGCGGGAACTGCCTGCATTGCGGTATAAAATATGGAGCCTATATTTGATTGTTCACTTAAACCAAAGGAAGATTTTACCATGGAAAAAGTAATTCTTTTGGAAATTTTGCAGGCTTGTTTGTATAATAAACTCGCATGTTTTGTATCAATTATAAAATTGGTCTTCTCCGGGTCAAAACCAACAGCAATAACATCCAAAATATTGTCTTCCAAATATTTTTCAACTTCTTCAAATTTTAAATTTTTTTTAAACAAAAATTTTTCTTCATCCGGAAACTGAAACCATAATTCCACATCAAATTTATCCTGCAACCATTTTGTAAACATCCACGGCAATAAGTGGCCTATATGTATGGGACCAGAAGGGGCTCTGCCGGTATAAAGAAAAAATTTATTTCCTTTTTCATATTCATTCAGAATCCAATTCAAATCTCTATGTGCAAAAAAGATCTTTCTTCTCAACATAAAGTGCAATTCTCCGGTAATTGATTCAATTTTATCCAAAATTTTATTATCAATCTTCTGCACACCAAATTCCTTAACAAGTTTTTCATAATTAATTTTGCCTCTAACTTCCCACGGCGTTACTTTAAATGGCATAATTTATTATTGAGAGAATTTATTACATTTGGATATGTTTAACTCTGTTCTTGAAATAATTTTTTGATTCCTCGCAAATATTTTCAAGTTTTTCTAATTGTTCATCCGAAAGTTTTTCTCCGGGTTTCGGAGCATAACCGAGAACTTTCTTCATAATAGAACTGATCTTATTGTATAAATCATACCCTCTTGGACCCTTATCTCCAGAATGAGTGTTTATTCCAATATTAACACAACCAGACTGTATTATCCCTTCAAGAGTCCTCCTATACATTCTGATACGATTATATAGTGTAGCATTTTCATCATCTAATCTTATCTCTCTTGCCATAATCTAATGGGCTCGCCGAGATTTGAACTCGGGTCTGAGGCTTTTTTTGATCTACAGGGCGATGTTATCAATCCGTATTTCCAGATTTATCTCGCCCTATATTCCTCACCCATTAGGCAAGGCTAAACACCCGTTAGGCGATCACCCTAAGCCCCGATGCTAGACCATTATAGAACCTCTTTTATTTGTTACCTTAAGATAAGGCTTAACTACACCACGAGCCCATAAATTAATTAGATTATTTTAAATTTATATGAAAAAGGTTTTTCTCGTTTTTGTTCAATAGATTATTTGTTTTCTCAATAATTTCCGAGTTATTCATAAAAAACTTATTTCAATTTATAATTATGGGCCTGTAGTTCAGTAAAACTGCGAACGGTTTTGTTATTTAACCTGCCTCGTTTATTGAAAAAACGGCAGGCTTTAAAACTGCAGTTTTGGATATTGGTAGAATGCCGCCCTTGCAAGGCGGAGGCCGTGGGTTCAAATGAGGCTTTTATTGATGCGGTCCTTAGAAAAGGTTTTTCTGCCGAAGGCAGAAAATGCTTCCTTTTTTGCAGAGCAAAAAAAGATGCGTCGTTGCATTTTTGCAACGCGCATTCCATCTTCGATGGAAAAGAATCTATTACACCCGACAAATTAATCGGAAGAAATAAAAACCCTTGAATTAAAAAATAAAAGTCTCTCTGAAAATCCCACCAGGTCCATCAATTTTGTATTTTTATCAATTTTTACACTTTAAATTTACTCTTCGAACAAATGATTCAAATATATTTAAAATTTTTATATATTGGATTATGACTCAAGGTTTCTTAGTCGTATTAAGAAATCTTATAAAAGAGTATTTGTCATACTCGATGAATAAAACAGGTGTAAGGAGAGTATTATCTATTTGTTGCTAAACTACTTAGTGGATGGCTTGGCTTGATAACCGATGAAGGACGTGGCAAGCTGCGATAAGCCTCGGCGAGGTGCATGCAGCCCTAGAACCGAGGATGTCCGAATAACTCCTTTTTAGGAGAGGGAACGCGGGGAATTGAAACATCTTAGTACCCGCAGGAAAAGAAATCAATAGAGATTCTCTTAGTAAGGGCGACTGAAAAGAGAAGAGGGCAAACCGAATTCCTTATCGCAAGATAGGGAAGATGTGGGGTTTGGATCTCTCTACTTCCAAAGGGAATGAGTTGAAATTCTCTGGAAAGAGATGCCAAAGACGGTGATAGCCCGGTAAACGAATTCCCAGAGGAAGATTGAGAGAATTCCAGAGTATTGTTGGTTGGATATCCAGCAAGAAGGCGGGAGACATTAACTTCCAACTCTAAATATAATTCAAGACCGATAGCGAACTAGTACCGTGAGGGAAAGCTGAAAAGAAGGGGTAACACCCTATGAAAAGAACCTGAAACTAAGTAGTACGGTATCCGTTTTGAAAAACGGGGTAAGGAGTTTATGTCTATGGCGAGATTAACCTTTTGAAAAGGGTAATCGGAGCGAAAGCGAGTATGAAAGTGCGATTAGTCATAGGCATAAGACCCGAAGCCAGACGATCTATTCCAAGACAAGGTGAAGTGCAGCGAAAGCTGCATGGAGGCCTGAACCGATGCTAGCGTGCTATCTGCTCGGATGATCTTGGAATAGGGGTGAAAAATAGTATATATCTTCAGATAGTTTAAATAAAGTATAAGAAGAGATATACTATTCAGGGCCAATCGTGTCTGGCAATAGCTGGTTCCTTCCGAATGAACCCTTTCTTTTAAAGAATTAAAAGAAATTTTATAGAAAAAGAGAAAGGGGTCCGGAAAATGAACCACAGTTCAGCCTGTTCCTTATAGATTAATGTGTAAAGATACTGATTAGATAGTAGGGGAGGAAACTCTTCGCTATCTAGTCAAACTCATAAGCGTTAATCATAACTGGAACAGAGTGAGGGTTGCCGGGGAAAGCTCGGTGCCCTAGAGGGGAACAACCCTTACTGGCATTAAGGTCCCTAAATGATAACTAAGTGATGAAAGACTATATTTTCTAAAACAGTGGGGAGGTAGGCTCAGAAGCAGCCATCCTTTAAACCTTTTATGGATGATTGATTAAAAAGAATTAAACAAAAATAAGAAATCCATAAAAGGAAAGGCAGAGTGCGTAACAGCTCACCCACCTAGAAAATATGGTCTGAAAATGGACGGGGCTAAGTTATCTGCCGATATGCCAGATTCCTTTTGGAATGGTAGGAAGGCGTCTTGACGGGGCAGAAGTTTTTCTTTAAGGAAAAATGGACCTGTCAAGAATGAGAATCTTACTGAAAGTAGCAGCAAAGTGGTGTGAGAATCACCATCGCCTTACGTGGGTAAGGGTTCCCTACCAATGTCGATCAGGTAGGGGTTAGTCTATATCCTAAGTACATCCTTAAAATAGATGTACGAAGGAAAACTGGTTAATATTCCAGTACCACTAAGTTCTTATCTATCTAACTGGTTTGAGATAGGTTAATGCAAACCAAGCACAGAAGCTTCTGGAGTCTCGTAATGAGGAGAAGGAAGTTAATGTGTGATGGGCCTTCGTATGAAGGTTTAACCGAGTCTCAGACCCTATGAAAAGTAGATAGAATGTCTTAGTGATAGTACCCAGAACTGACACTGGTACCCACGCTGAGTAGGCGAAGGTGTGATAGGATAATCCAATCTAGGGAATTCGGCAAATTAGTGGCGTACCTTTGGTATAAGCCATGCCTATTATCTATTTTGAATAATAGGTCTCAGTGACAAGGAAAACCCGACTGTTTAATTAAAACTTAGCTGACTGCTAGCCCGAAAGGGTTTGTATAGTCAGTGAAGCCTGCCCAGTGCCGGTATCTCAAATCTGGTTTCAACCAGACGAAGGACCGGTAAACGGCGGCGGTAACCCTGACCGTCTTAGGGAGCGGTCATATGATTCAGAAATGATTTTATGGCCGTCTCTGGGCTTAGGTAGCGTAATCCCTTGCCGATTAAACGTCGGCCTGCATGAAGGTCCAACGAGGTTTTCAGTGTCCCAGATTGGAACCTAGCGAACTCTCTTTCTGGTGAATAGGCCAGAGACTTCCAGTGGGAAGAGTAGTCCCTGTGGAGCTTTACTACAGCCTGCTGTTGTAATAAGCTTTGAACTGTACAGAGTAGATAGGAGCTTCGGCGAAAGTGTAACACTATCCTTTTCAAAGCTTATTGCTTACCTCTTCGGAGGGACACCAGTTGGTGGGTAGTTTGGGTGGGGCGCCACGCCTCTAACAAGACATCAGAGGCGCCCAAAGATCAGCTCACCAAGGTCAGAAATCTTGGGTAGAATGTAAATGTAAAAGCTGGTCTGATTGGATTCCCCATAGTAAAGAATCCAAGCACGAAAGTGTGGATTAACGATATGCAGTTTTGCTTTAATGGCTGACTGTAACTTCAGAAAAGCTACCCCAGGGATAATGGAGCCGTGGCCCCCGAGAGTACATACGAGGCTTTTCTTTAGAAAAGAAAAACCCTCGAGTCAAAAGAAACTAAGATATGTACAAATCGACGGGGCGCGTTGCTACTCCGTTGTTGGCTTGTCTCCTCCTGGGTGTGCATAAGCACCCAAGGGTGCAGGGGTTTACTGCTTAAAGAGGCACGTTAGCTGAGTTAAGAACGGCGTGAGCCAGTTCAGTCTATATCTGCTGGAAGTGTTTTAATCTGACTGGAAGGGAGCCACAGTACGAAAGGAACGGGCTCTCGTGGCCTCTGGTGTACCGGTTGTGATTGCACCGCCGGGTAGCTACGCCATCGCGGATAAGAGCTGAAAGCATCTAAGCTCGAAGCCGCTCAGAAAAATAGATTAATTCGGGCGCTCATAGAAGATGAGCTTGATAGGAGAAGGATGTAAGTACCAAGCTTCGGCGAGGTATTTAGTCCATTCTTACTAATGCCCAAGCAACAAATAGATACTTTAATCCTTACACCTGTCTTTTCTTTAAAGATAAAATTTTAACAAATTAAATCCCGGATATTCCCTTCTTCATTCAAGAGATTTTAAAGAAAATCTCTTCTCCAGATTCAGAAAGAAGGTAAAAAATCGGAAACTTGGAGTTTTTGATATCGAATTAATCAAACCTTTGCATACACAGCTATTTTGCGGGAATTATTCGTTTTTCCCTCTTATTTCTTTCATTTAATTTTATGGAAGAATTAACAGAAGAAGATAAGAATATACTCAAGATTTTATTAAAAAACAAGAAAATTGTCACTCCAGAAGGTTTTAAGATAATTAAAGAAAAAAAACTTCTCGATAAAGTTTTGGTTCTTGACGCCACAATAATCGATGAAAATATCCTGAAAGAATTCAAAGAAACTGAAGTTATAATTGAAAGAAACAGGAAAAGAAAAATTTCAGAGGAATATGAAGTTGATTTTAGACTTGAAAATGCTGAAGTGAAGCACCGGGAAAGAAAATGTTCGGATTTTATTTCCTATTTCAACTCAAAATTTTTTCTATTGCAGCAAATGTTGATCAAAAGAATGAATCCCATTTCAATCGCCAATGTAGAGAAAACAAACAACGATGAGGTTTCCCTGATTGGCATGGTATATGATATAAGAACAACAGGCACGGGGAATAGAATTATTGAAATAGATGACCCCACTGGAAAAATATCTGGAATGATAACAAAAAATTCTAATGAGGAATTATTTGAAGAGGCAAATAATATTCTTTTAGATGAAGTAATTGGAGTAAAAGGGATTTTTAAAAAAGGATATCTTTTCATAAATGAAATTATAAGACCTGATATTCCCCTGACAAACGAGGTAAAAAAACTAAACATTCCAATAAGCTGTGTTTTTATTTCTGACCTGCATGTTGGAAGTATTGATTTTCTTGAAGATATTTTTAAAAAATTTATCAAATGGATCAATTCAAAAGAAGCCGAGAAAGTCAAGTATATTTTTATTGCGGGAGATTTGTGTGATGGAGTTGGAATTTATTTAAATCAGGAAAAAGATTTATCAATAAAAAATGGTGAGAAACAATATGAATATTTGGTAGAACTTTTATCAAAAATTCCAGAACATATAAAAATAGTTGTCCAGCCCGGAAATCACGATATCATCGGTAATCAGGAGCCTCAACAATCTTTGAGAGATACTCCTCTATCTAAATTATCAAACATCATCTTTGGAACAAATCCTTGCTCTGTCGTTTTAGATAACAATTTCAGAATTCTGATGTATCACGGCTATTCTTATGATGACATAATCAGAGAAATACCTAAAATAAGGCAAAATGGTTACAAAAAACCATGTTTGCCAATGATAGAAGTTTTAAAGAGAAGGCATCTAGCGCCAAGTTATGGCAGTTCCCTTGTCATTCCCGGTCAAGAAGATAAATTAATTATTAAAGAAATTCCAGATATTTTTCATTCTGGGCACTTACACACAGTTTGTCTGGAAAATTATAAGAATATTTTATTAATAAACTCTGGGACCTTTCAGGGAAGAACAAAATATCAGGAAATGCAGGGACACATTCCACATCCCGGAATTTTTGCTTGTGTTGATTTGCAGACGAGAGAGGGGAAATTGATTAATTTGAATCAGTAATTATTAGTAATTATTTTTTATATCCTTTTTAATAAGCGTTTTCATTTTTTGAATTCTTATCAGCTCTCCACAATTTTTGCATTTAATTGAGAAAGGTCTTTTCCATTTTTTTCTTACATAATCATAATGCCCGCATTTGGGACAGATGTATTCCACATGAGCTTCGGTTTCATTCTTTAAAACAAGAACCCTCACCCTGCCATTATTTTCCAGTTTTCTTTGGGTATGCATAACGCAGTCGCTTGGCTTGATATTATTTTTTTCAATAAGTTCCTGAATTTTTTTAAGTTCCATAAATATAATTTATTTTAAAAATAAACTTCGGAAAACTATCTGCCCCATTTTCCTGAAAGTTTTTTTCCGTTTTTTAAAAACAAAACTCTCCGCCATTCTTAAAAAATTATTAAAAAATTGTTCTTTTTTATTATCTGCTTTAAAA
>Ga0190306_1000139_pt1 | contig 28703 bp, 30 predicted proteins | sample 48700734_MG_FD_161657 | JGI IMG/M metagenome (GOLD analysis project Ga0190306, IMG submission 161657) | Hydrothermal vent sediment bacterial communities from Southern Trench, Guaymas Basin, Mexico - 4870-07-3-4_MG | ecosystem: Environmental > Aquatic > Marine > Hydrothermal vents > Sediment ... | reverse complement strand
TTTAACACCATCTGTATAATAGCTATAGGGATACGTTGGAAGGACAGTAGTAAATGCAAAAAGGGAAGGCTTTTTACCTCCAATTAACTGGAGTTTCAGAGAAGCTTTTTTATCCCTATTAATCTCTACCAGCTGTTCTAAACTTGTAATTACAGAATCAGCTTTAAAATTATGCTCAAGTTTTAATATTCTTGCAGATTCAAACAATCTATCAAGATGATCCCCTATATATTCTATCTTCCCATCCATAACCTTCATGGATTCATATACTCCAAAACTTGAGAAAAGCTCCCGCCTTGTAACAGAAATAACAGCATCTTTTTCTTCAATTAGTTCAAGATTTTTTATTGCATATTTCATAGCTGTCATATCTCCAAATATACTGGGTAAATTAACTATGTATAACATTTATTTAACAAAACGGAAATCTCTATTTATAAAATTAATATTATTTTTTTTAATTTTATATTGACTATATTACATCTCTATGGTTATTATTGTGATGTTGAATGTTTTATTTTTATTTTTATAATTTTAATAGGATTTATTCAACACTAAAACACTAATCTTTAATACAAAGAAAAGGAGATAACAATTGGATGAAGAAATAAAAGCGGGAATACAGAGATCGTCATCCCGTAAACCCAGAACCAGGAAAAAGAAAAAAAGCCAGATCCCAATAGGTATAATTGCAGTCCTTGCCGCTGTCATTTTTGGTATTTTACTGGGTACAAAAAACCAAAACATGCCAATCTACTGGATTGTAGGAATTGCATTCGGTTACATCCTTCAAAGATCCAGATTTTGCTTTACCGCAGCAATGAGAGATCCTTATCTAACCGGAAGTACCAGCTTAACAAGAGCGGTACTTGTTGCCTTTGCAATTACAACAATAGGATTCGCAGCAATTAAATATGGTGCATTTAAAAATGGACTGCCAATTCCAGGGCAAAGTTATGTAGTACCGGTAAGTTTTGCTACTGTAGCCGGATCCTTCATGTTTGGTATAGGTATGGTAATTGCCGGAGGATGTGCATCAGGAACTCTTATGAGAGTAGGTGAAGGTTTTACCATGCAGATTCTGGCTTTAACATTTTTTATTGTTGGAAGTCTTTGGGGTGCTCACGACTTCGGCTGGTGGAAACTGAATATAATTTTAAAAGGAAAGGCAGTATTCCTTCCGGATGTTTTTGGTTGGATAGGTGCAGTTGTAATACAACTACTCATAATTGCAATGCTGTGGATTGCAGCAGACAAATGGGAAAACAGAAAGAATTTAGCAGTAAAATAAGGAGAAAAAAATGAAAGAAGTAGAATTAGATTGTTTAGGTGAAGCTTGTCCGGTACCTCTGGTAAAAGCAGAAAAGAAATTAAATGGAATGGAAATTGGTGACGTACTTATTGTTCAAATTGACCATAGTTGTGCAATGAAAAATGTACCGGAATGGGCTAGAAAAGAAGGGCACAATGTTGAGATTGAAGAAGTTGATGACGGAGAATGGGAAGTCATCATCGAAAAAGTTAAATAAATTTTGAGGGTATGGTTTTGGAAATAAAGAAAAATAAATATTACAAGCTATGGATAAAAGATGCCTGGCCATATTTAACAGGTGCAGTTCTTCTATCCGTTTTCCAGATAATAACACTGGCTGCAACAGGAAATCCCTGGGGGGTATCAGGAATTCTTGCAAATTGGGGAGCATGGATTTATGAAGCTTTCGGTGGTTCTGTTGATAAATGGTACTATTTTGCAAGTGAAGGGGCTCAAAGAACCCTCGAAGGTGGATTTTTGAATCATGGTGGAAGCCTAAGAAATTTGGGAATAATAGCAGGAGCTTTAATTGCAACATTACTTGCTTCCGGATTTAAAATTAAAAAATTAAAATCATGGAGACAGGTTGCAGCTGCAATTCTTGGCGGTCTTTTAATGGGATATGGAGCAAGAATTGGATTTGGATGTAACATTGGTGCTTTATTCAGTGGAATAGCATCACTTTCACTTTCAGGTTGGGTATATGCAATTTTTCTATTCCTTGGTGCAATTGTGGGCAGCAAATTATTAGTTAAGTATTTTATGTAGCTGGAGAATATAATGAGAGAAAAGAAACGTATAAGTTATGATGTTGTTATAATTGGTGGTGGTTCTGCAGGTCTGACTGCGGGGATTTATTGCGGAAGAGCCCAACTAAAAACCCTGATAATAGAGAAGGCCTTAGTTGGTGGTCTTGCAACATATACAAATGAAATTGAAAATTATCCCGGTTTCCCAGAGGGAACAAATGGTCTGGATTTAATGAACCTTTTCCAGAAGCAAGCTAAAAAATTCGGTGTTGAATTTAAACTTACAGATGTAAAAAATGTGAATTTTGATTCACCGGTAAAGGAAGTTGAAACCTTTAGAAATATATTCGAAGCTAAATCCGTCATTATTGCTTCCGGAGGAAGGCCAAGAATTACAAAAGCAAAAAATGAAGAAAAGTATCTTTTTGATAAAGGAATTTCTTTTTGTGCAACCTGTGATGCTGCAGCAAATACAGGTAAAACAGTTATGGTTATAGGCAGCGGCGATGCAGCAATTGAAGAAGGGATGTTTCTTTCAAAGTTTGCATCCAAAGTAATTGTTTCAGTTATTCATGATGAGGGGAAGATGGACTGCAATGAAATTGCAAAGGATCAGGCACTATCCAACAAAAAAATGGAATTCAAATGGAATACAGTGCCGGACTCGTTTGAAGGGGAAGGACATCTGGATACAGTTGTTTTACGTAATTTAAAAACAGGAAGGCTTGATGCAGTTAAAGTCGACACCTGTTTTGAGTTTATCGGCTATCTCCCGAATACAGAGATATTTACTAATATTCTGGAACTTACAAAACAGGGTTATCTTGTTACTAATGAAAACATGGAAACTAAAATAGCAGGTGTTTTTTCAGCGGGAGATGTTAGAGAAAAAGAACTACGACAGGTTTCAACTGCTGTCGGTGACGGTGCAATTGCAGGTGTGGCTGCAGAAAAATTTATTGCAGAAACCGAAATATTCAAAAACCAGATTCTTCAAAAAGAGAAAGTTGGATTTATCTATATCTATTCAGCAGTTAATGCCCCCAGCCGGGAACTCATGCCTATGCTGCAGGAGATTGAAAAAGAATTTGACGGGAAAGTCAAACTTAATCTACTGGATATCTACAAAGGGAAATCTCTCTGTGAAAGACTTTCCTGCGATGCTGAACCAATGACTATCTTCTACACTAAAGGCGGGGAAGTAGTTGAACAATCCAGAGACAGTGACAGACCTCATATTGTCGAAAAACTGAAATCACTACTTTAAGGAGGAGGAATGAAAATTAAATCACTTATTACAATAATTTTGCTGGTTCTCATTCTTTCAGGATGCGGTGTGAAGTCAACTGGGGAAAAAGGAACAGAGATAATAAATGCAAAAGATTATCAAACTATAATTAATGATGAGAATATTATTCTGGTTGATGCCAGAACTTCTCTGGATTATAAGAAAGGGCATATTTTAGATTCTGTTAATGTTTCCAGAGCAGATATAGTTGTAAACAGCCCTTTCCCGAATATGTTGTGCCCACCCGAACAGCTTGAGAAAATACTGGGTAAAAAAGGTATTTCAAATTCATCAACTATTATTGTTTATGATGCCAATAAAAATATGGATAGTGCCAGACTATGGTGGACATTAAAAATTTATGGTCACAAAAATGTAAAGGTAGTTAGTGGGGGATTTGATGCACTAATTGCTGAGGGTATGGCAGTTACTACAGATTTACCAAAAGTTGCCAATACAACATACAAGACCCAGGCACTAAACAAGGATATGATGGCATTAAAAAAGGATATAAAAAATCAAATTAATAATCCGGACAGCAATACTAAAATTATAGATACAAGATCTTTGGATGAATACAATGAGGGGACTATCCCGGGTTCTATCCTCTTAAATTTTACGGGTAATAATTTTCCGGATCAAACTTACAAACCTGTCAGCCAGATCCAGATCCGCTACCTCCAGGAAGATATTGATTACAATGACACTATAATAATGTTTTGCAAGACATCTATACGAGGAGCGCAGACATATCTGGCTTTATACAACGCAGGATATAGAAATTTAAAATTATATGACGGAGCATGGGTTGAATGGTCTGCCAGTCCTGCAAATCCGGTTTTTAAACCAGAAACGAAAGTTTATCAGATAGATTCATCTGATAACTCATAAAGATAAAAAACAAGAGGAGAAGAGAATGAAAAAATTACTATTAGTTTTACTGATTGTAAGCCTTAGCTTAACAGGTGCATTTGCAAATGGTGAAAACGAAAGTACTGCTACAACACAAACAGCAGTAAACAGTCATGCAGTACAGGATGCTGTAAACACTTATTTTGGGGATATGCCTGCTAACAGCCATATCATAAAAGCACCGGAAGTTTTTGAAAAAATCACATCCGGTTATGACATGTTACTTATCGATATAAGAAAACCGGATGCTTATGCAAAAGGTCACTTGAAAGGTGCTGTAAATATCCCCTGGGGAATGGAACTTTATAATCAACTTAAATATATTCCCAGAGACAAAGATGTTTATGTAAACTGTTATTCAGGACAAACAGCAGGACAGGCTGTAATGTTATTAAATGCAGCAGGGGTATCTGCCAGATCAATTAAGTATGGATGGAATTTTGGTATTTCAAAAGCCGCAGGTTATGAGAAATATACTGATACAGCAGAATATAGTCTTGATACATCAAAAATACAGGAAACGGATCCTGCCATAGATAAGGCATATAAAGCATACTATGAAGAATTTGCTTCATTAAAGGGAACACCATTTGCAAGTAATATTGTTAGCGAAGAAAATGCAAAAAAAATTCTGGATTCCGGAGATTCAGATGTTGTTTTTGTGTCTATTCGTCAGGCCAAAGATTATGCAGCAGGTCATATTGCAGGTGCTACAAATATACCCTGGGGAAAAGGAATGAATGATATGTTTGCCTCATTACCTGGAGATAAGAAAATAATTATCTATTGCTATTCCGGACAGACTGCAGGACAAACTGTAGCTGGTCTAAAAATGCTTGGATATGATGCTGTTTCACTAAAAGGTGGAATGGGCACTAAAGTTAATTCAAAAATGGGATGGAAAAACAATGGATATCCTGTAGTCTCATCAAATTAAAAAATCTTTTTCATAACTCCTATCCGCTGCCGTTGGCAGCGGATTTTTTATTTAGCAAATCTTTGTATCATAATTTGTATTTTCAAAATAGCTCTTATCAGAGTTTGTTACTTCCAGACCGGTATTTGAACTATTTTGAGAGGTTAATCCTGTTATAAATCGGCCTTATAAATCCATGTGAGACATAAACTTAACTTCAACGTAAAATTCAAACTTAATCTAGAGAATAAAACCTACATCCTTAACCTGGACGGCACTTGTGGAAAAGGAATCCTCATTTAGAATGGGATAACCAGGTTATGAGTGAGATATGGCAGCTACAGCTGGTGGAAAAAGCCAAAATCAAGCTGAATTTATTGACATCGCAAATGCCTGCAGAATCTTATTAAATGTAACGCCTGGTCGCATTACTTTTGACAATAACTCTGGATCAGGCAAATAATATCCACCTAATTCCACTGGTTTCCCCTGAACATTAATAAACTCTTCCATAATTTGTTCTTCATGGTATACAAGAGCCTCTGCTAAAGGCAAAAATAACTCTTTTAGTTCTGTATCCATATTCTGTTCAGCCAGGGACTGTGCCCAGTAATGAGTCAGATAATAGTGACTGCCTCTGCAATCAATCTCATTAACTTTCCCGGATGGTGATTTATTATTTTCCAGAAAAACTTCAATTGCACTATTTAGAGTTTCAGAAAGAACAAGAGCCTTTTTATTTTGAAAATTATTACCAAAATATTCCAATGATACAGAAAGAGCCAGATACTCACCAAGAGAATCCCACACAAAATGATTTTCTCTTATTAATTGTGAAACAAGATCAGGAGCAGTTCCTCCTGATCCTGTTTCGAAAAGGCCTCCTCCACTCATCAAGGGAACAATAGAAAGCATTTTTGAACTGGATCCTAATTCAAGAATAGGAAAAAGATCGGTAAGATAATCTCTAAGAATATTCCCTGTAACAGAAACAGCATCCTTTCCATCTTTTATTCTTTGTAATGAAAATTGCATTGCTTCATTGGGTGCCATAATCTTTATATCAAGACCATTGATATCATAAAGAGGAAGATATTTCTTTACTTTCTCTATTACCTGCGCATCATGAGCTCTTTTACTATCCAGCCAGAACACAGTAGGCAAACCGGTTGCCCCGGCACGATCCACTGCAAGCTCAACCCAATCCCGAACAGGTTTATCCTTAACCTGACACATCCTGAAAATATCACCTTTTTCTGCTTTCTGTTCCATAAGAATAACACCGGATTCATCAATAACCCGAACTATGCCACTTGCTTCAATTATGAAAGTTTTATCATGAGAACCATATTCTTCAGCTTTCCCGGCCATAAGACCCACATTTGAAACACTTCCCATAGTCCGGGGATCAAATGCACCATTTTGTTTACAAAAATTTATTGCTGCCTGGTAAATACCTGCATAAGATCTATCGGGAATAAGAGCCAGTATGTCCTGTAATTCCCCATTAGGTCCCTGCATTTTACCGGAGTTCCTAATGGCCGCAGGCATAGATGCATCTATAATTACATTATTGGAAAAATTTAAATTTGTAATTCCCTTTTCAACATTAACCATTGCAAGATCAGGCTGCTTTTTATAGCAATCCTCAAGGGCTGTTAAAACACCTTCTCTCTCTCTAAGAGGAAGAGTCTCTATTTTTGCAAGAAGATCTCCAACACCATTGTTGGGATTAACTCCAAGCTGATTAAAAATCTCCTTATACCTATTAAAAACATCTTCAAAAAAGACAGATACAACATGCCCGAAAATAACCGGATCAGAAATTTTCATCATTGTAGCTTTAAGATGAATAGAAAAAAGCAATTCCTCATCTTTGGCTTCAATAATCTGATTTTTTATAAACTGCCTTAAAGCTTTTACACTCATTACAGCAGAATCAACAATTTCTCCTTCCTCAAGATCAATTCTCTCTTTCAAAATACTTATTTTACCGGAGTTCTGTTCCAGTTCAACCCGGACATATCCGGTCGCTTCTATAACAACGGATTTTTCACTGCCATAAAAATCTCCGGCAGTCATACTTGCTACATGTGTTTTTGAATCTGAACTCCATTGTCCCATAATATGGGGATGCTTCATTGCATATTTTTTTACCGCTAGAGGAACTCTCCTGTCAGAATTTCCCTCTCTTAATACCGGATTAACAGCAGATCCCTTAATCTTGTCATACCTTTTTTTTATATCCCTTTCTCTATCATTATCAGGATTTTCGGGGTAATCCGGCAGCTTAAACCCTTTCTCCTGCAGTTCTTTTACTGCACCCTTAAGCTGAGTAAGGGATGCACTAATATTGGGTAATTTAATAATATTTGCTTCCGGTCTTCCAACAAGTTCAGAAAGAAGGGACAGATCATCAGAAACTATTTGATTTTTATCAAGAAAATCAGAGAAAGCTGCCAGAATCCTGGTACTTAAAGAAATATTTTTCACCTCCACTTCTATACCGGCAGTCTTTGTAAATGTTTTTATGATGGGCAAAAGTGAAGCTGCTGCCAGAGCCGGAGCCTCATCAGTTTTTGTGTAAGTAATCTTAGGGTTCATAATCCACCTCATTAACACTGTATTGTTAGACTTTACAGCCAGCTTAACAGATTCTTTATATTTGTAACTACTGCCGGTTTCTTTAATTTTTACAAAATTTGTATATTATTGGAAATATTAATATTATAATAACGACATGGATCTATTTGATAAGTCAAACAAACTGCAGGATTGGCATAAACTGGATAATACAGGCAAGATATATCCCCTAATCAACTCGGATAGACAAACATCACTTTTCAGGCTCACTGCGGTTCTTTCTGAACAAGTAGATCCCCTGAAAGTCAAAAAATCACTAATCGATATTATGCCTCGTTTTCCTTACTTTCAGGTTGTCTTAAAACCTGGTTTTTTCTGGCACTATTTTGAGAAAACAAAATCTCTTCCTTCCGTACAGGGGGACAAGCACTACCCTTGCAGCAGGCATGACCGATTATGGGCAACTCATCCTATTCACATATATATTAATAATAACAAACTGGCAGTGGAGTTCTCCCACGCGCTAACCGACGGATATGGTGGAACAGTATTTTTACAAACACTGTTGACTAGATATTTTGATGATGAAACAGCAGAAGGAACTTTCAATCTTAACCATCCTGCAAGTAAAGAAGAATGGGAAGATTCTTTTACTACACATTACAATCCCTCTGTTCCTCCATCAAAAACAGGTAAGAAAGCTTACCACCTACCTTATGAAATAGTTCCACCGGGAATATATTACTCTACAACAGGGATTCTCCCGCTAAAAGAAATTCTTGCCAAAGCAAAAAAAGATGGAGGATCTCTTACCGAATGGCTAACCGCAAAATATATTGAAGTAATAGCTGAAATAATACAGGATTTTCACTGGAAACCTGCACCTATTGTTATAAATGTACCCGTTAATCTAAGACCTCTCTATTCCTCAAAAACTCTAAGAAATTTTTTTGTAACCCTTACCCCCATGCTGGATGTAAGGGTAGGTTATTTCAGTTTTCCTAAAATACTGGCTCATGTAAAAAACTTTATGAATCTTCAGGTTGACCGTAACTATATTAGCCAACAGTTTAAAAGAAATGTAAATTTGGAACGTTCCATATTTATCAGATTAATTCCGCTTTTCCTAAAAAAAATGATCTTCCCCTTTTTTTACTCCCACCTTGGAGAAAGACAGTATAGTGGAGGCTTCTCCAATTTGGGTAAATTTTCTCTTCCGGAAAAAAGCTCCAAAAGAGTAAAAGAAATTCATATTTTAGTTCCACCCAGTCTGGGAACTTTAATAAAGGCAGGATGTATTTCTTATGGAGATCAACTATTTATTACATTTGGATCTTTAACAGAAAACAAAGAAGTCGAAAGACGTTTTTTTACTAAACTCAGAAAAGAAGGATTAGATGTAAGGATTGATGTAAACTACTAAGAAGAGTAATATCTAATTAAAATAGAAGAGGTAATTATGCCCTACTGTCCAAAATGCGGAGTTCAGGTAGATTATAACAGGGATAGGTGCCCTTTATGCTCTACGACAATTCCAAAAATTGAGGTTCCTATTGAAGATAGTGAGTCAAGGGAGCAGCACCTCCTTAACCGTTATCTGATCAAACAGAAAGAAAACCGAAGACGATGGAGAGAAGCCCGTTTTCTTGTTTATGCAGGAATTTCAATTTCCCTTATTGTTCTTTCATTTATATTTGGAATTCAGGACTACTATTTTTCTGGAAACCTCACTTGGTCAAAATATGCAATTATTGGAAATATAACTACTCTTATAAGCCTGTTCTTTCTCTTTAGGTTTATTCCATTTTTTATACCTAATTTTTTGGGTTTGGGCTTTACAGCAGCAGGACTTCTCTATGTTTTAGACACTATTAACGGAAGAATAGACTGGTTCTGGGATCTGGGACTCGTCATCTGTATGAATACAATGCTTTGGAGTCTAATTCTCAGGCATATAATAAGACGTAGTCATCGTCGGGGACTTAATATACCGGCATATACTCTATTTGCTATAGCATTAGCAAGTCTATCACTTCAGATTATTGGAAATTTATACAAAGGAGAACCCATCTGTCTAACATGGTCTATTCCAATTATTTCAACTCTGATTCCTTTAGGAGGACTTCTCCTTTCTATCCATCTTTTACTTTCCAGAGGGATCCAGGATAAATTAAAAAGAAGATTTCATTTATAAACTGAGTATCCAACTATAACTGATTACTTTTCTCCTCCTATAGTTATAAAAAGTGATTTCCTTGGTTTACCATCAGGCACCCATGATTTATGACCCTTTCCATTGGTATCTTCGACTAAAAGAATGTCACCTGGTGGAAAGCTTCGCTGTTCCCCATCACTTACCTCAACAATAAGCATACCTTCAAGCATAACAATATACTGTTTTCGGGGGGCTGGATGCCAATCATAATTGTAGTCACCCGGGTTTTCACGAAGCATCATCCCGGCTACAGGGATAATATCTGACAAACTTCCGATATCTCCGGCACTCTTTAACGGGATATCTATATCCTCAAAGTGGGACTCTCCATATTTATCCGAATACAATCTGGTAATTTTCATAAAGGGGAGGATAGAGAATATTAGACAAAAAATCAAGTTGAATAAAGAGCCCCTGCTTGACTTATTATTTTAAAGTTTATACTTTACAAGTACAACTTTTAAAAAGGAGTTGCTAATGCAAGCTACAAGTAAAGACTTACGATTTCATACAAAAGAAATTCTTGACACAGCACAAAGAGGTGAAGAAGTAATAATTACTTATCATGGAAAACCATATGTAAAAATAACTCCAATCGCGCAAATAAACTAATTCACAGCCTTTATTCTTTTTCTATCTCTGTTGTCACCTATATGGAAATTATACATGGAGTAAGAAATAAAGGAGAACTTAACTCATTTAAAAAAGCACTGGGAATATTAAATGTAAAAGTTATTCAAATTGATGAATTAGTATCTACCAAAGCAATGTTTTTTGTAGAACAATACTCCCTAAGTCATTCAATGGAACTTGCAGATGCCCTAATTGGAGCTACATCTATAATTAAAAACACACAATTGCTAACTGGTAATGATAAACACTATAAATATCTACCGGAAATTAATATTCAAAAATTTGTTATTTAATACGTTGTAGGGACAGTCACGAGGATCGGTTTACCGACCCTACATGGCTGTCCATACGTATATAATAAATCCTGCTTAAACAACAGTTTCCAGTTTTCGAATCTGTTTGTATGGATAAATACCGGATGCATGACCATCACTCCATGTAATCTTAAGTGCATAATTGCCTAAAGGAGTAATCTCTGTGGGTTTAATATCTTTAGGCAGATCTTCTACTTTAAGAAGTTTCTCACCCGAATATTCATCAACGCAAACAGCACAACCGCAGTCAGCACGAAGATCCAGATTTTTAACCACCGATCTGGTTCCATCAGGCCATATAAAACTTAATTTTTCATCATCAAATTCATACTGGGGAGTGGTATTTTTATCGAAGGCTTTCATTCCAATAGCCCTGACAACATTATCCACCAGCTCTTTAATATCCGGATCTGTAAAATCTTTATCCAGGTGACCGATTATCCCGCTGTCGACTTTAATAGGCAACTGCATGAGGGTTTTAAGGCCATATTTTTTTGTAACAACATTTTCCTCATCACCACCAAAAATATAATGCCTGCTCCCGCAATTAGTACAATCGAAATAGGACATATTCTCTACGACTCCTATCATAGGAACATTAACTTTTTCAAACATTTCAATACCTTTGGCCACATCCACTAAAGAGAGAGCCTGTCGGGTTGTTACCATTACTGCACCATTAAGCTGCACTGTCTGAGTCATGGTAAGCTGAATATCCCCTGTTCCGGGAGGCATATCTATTATTAAGTAATCCAGATCACCCCAGGCAACACCCGTTAAAAGCTGCTGAATATAACCGGAAACAATAGGACCTCTCAATATAGCAGGACTATCACCAAGAAAAAAACCAAAAGACATAATTTTAAGCCCATTCTGCTCATAGGGAATCATGTTTTTATCTTTATCAGCCTGAATGTCCGGTTTATGAATATTAAACAATGTAGGAACAGAAGGTCCAAATATATCTGCATCCAGTAAGCCAATTTTAAATCCTCTTGCAGAAAGTTCCCTTGCAATATTGGCTGCAATGGTTGATTTACCTACACCACCTTTACACGAGGCTACAGCCAGTATATTCCGTACATGTTCCAAACCTCCCTTATTTTTCTCAGATTTTTTTACTTCTCTGGCTGTCATGTTTACTTTAACACTCTCAACTCCATCCAGAGCGGATAAAATCTCTTCCGCATTCTTCTGAAATTCATTTTTTATTGGACAGGCAGGTGTAGTCAACTCAATATCCAGACTAACAGAACCATCTTTAATACTAATATTTTTTACAAACCCCAGACTAACTATATCCTTTTTAAAATCAGGATCTATAATTACACTCAGTGCATCCAGCACTTCTTTATTTGATACCACTTAATTCTCCTTATCTAATCAGGTAAAAATAAAGTACTAATAAGCTTTAAAAAAGTCCAACCAAAACTGGAAAAGCTTTATATATTTATACCCGGACAATAGAAGAATTGCACATATTACATACAATTTAGCATATATTTAGATGATTCATATATTTTGACTTGATTTATTTCAAAATTCATGGTTATCTATTTTTAATGCTTACATAATTTAAAGGAGAGAGTAATGAAAAGATTATTTGCTATAATGCTCATTGTCCTGCTAGCCGGAACTATGGCATTCGCTAATGGCAACAGTGAAAATGGATCAATCAAGATTGGTGTTGCCGGACCTCATTCTGGAGACCTTGCTTCCTACGGTCTTCCAACTGTAAAAGCTGCAGAGATCCTCACAGAAAAAATCAATGCAGATGGAGGTCTTTTGGGTCGACAGGTTGAACTCGTAATTGAAGATGATGTTTGTAAACCTGAAGTTGCAACTAACACTGCTGCAAAACTTGTTGGAGAAGGTGTAGTTGCAGTTATTGGGCATATCTGCTCCGGTGCAACAAAATCTGCTATGGGCATTTACAATGATGCTAAAATTCCTGCAATTTCCCCATCGGCTACAAACCCTGCTCTTACTCAGAGTGGTGACTATCCAAACTTTTTTCGAACTATAGCTTCTGATGACGCACAGGCAAGAACAGAAGTAGATTTTGCACTTGATAAGCTTGGATTAACAAAAATTGCTGTTCTACATGACAAAGGCGATTATGGTAAAGGTCTCGCTGAATTTGCAAAAAAATTCCTTGAAGAAGATTCAAGAGCAGAAGTTGTACTATTCGAGGGTATAACTCCTGGTGCAGTTGACTATACTGCTGTAATTAATAAAATTAAAAACTCCGGGGCAGAAGCAATTATTTTTGGCGGATACCACCCGGAAGCTTCTAAAATTGTCAGTCAGATGAAGAAACGAGCAATGGATGTTGTTTTTATCTCTGATGATGGTGTTAAAGATAATACATTTATTAAGGTTGCCGGTGAATACGCAGAAGGCGTTTATGCTTCAGGGCCTATGGATACTGCATCAAATCCTCTTACTATTCAGGCTACAAAAGAACATCAGGATAAATACGGCGAAGATCCGGGTGCTTTCTATCTGAATGCATATGCTGCAGTTCTCGCTGTTTTCAATGCAATTGAAGTTGCAGGTTCAACTGATTATGAAGCTCTTACAAATGCTCTTAGAACAAGCTACGTTGAAACCACACTTGGTAAGATTAAGTTTGATGCAAGAGGAGATGCTGAAGGTGTAGGTTTCTCAATGTACCAGGTACAAAACGGCGCTTATGTCGAACTAAAATAATAGTCTATTAAACTGAAGAGGCAGTCTTTCATCGGACTGTCTCTTTTTATTTCAAACAGTTCTTCCAATATGGAAGTTTTCCTATTCTAAAAAAACTTTTGTGTTAATATGCTCAATACAAAAGCTACAAAGGAGCCATAATACGCCATGGATCTACATTATTTTTTTGAATTATTTATCGGCGGTTTAACCAGGGGCAGTATATATGCTCTTATAGCTCTAGGTTATACCATGGTTTACGGAATTATAAAATTAATCAACTTTGCCCATGGAGAAATATACATGATTGGAGCATTTACAGCTCTAATTATTGCATCTGCATTAGGTTTTACAGGAATGAACCCTGTAATCATTTTTTTAATAGCCACCATCCTGGCAATTTTCTTTTCAGCAGCCTATGGTGCAACGATAGAAAAAATAGCCTACAAACCTCTTAGGGGGTCTCAACGGCTTTCGGCTCTAATAAGTGCAATTGGGATGTCAATGTTTTTACAGAACTATGTACTTTTAGCTCAAACATCGGACTTTCTCCCTTTTCCTAATCTTATTCCGGATTTCAAATTTTTGAAACCCGTAGAAAATCTTATCAGCTCAACTTCTTTTTTAATTCTGGTAACTACAGCGGTTGTAATGATCCTGTTAACATATTTGATAAAGTTTACAAAAACAGGTAAAGCCATGAGAGCAACCTCTCAGGATGCTAAAATGGCTCAGCTGTTGGGTATAAATATAAGTAGAATTATATCAATTACCTTTATTATAGGATCTTCTACAGCCGCACTTGGAGGTGTACTTATAAGTACACATATTGGTCAGTTAAACTTCTACATCGGTTATATTGCAGGTATAAAAGCATTTGTTGCAGCTGTTTTAGGAGGGATTGGAAGTATCCCCGGAGCTGTTCTTGGAAGTTTTGTCCTTGGATGGACAGAAAGTTTCGGTACAGGATATATATCCAGTGATTATGAAGATGTATTTGCATTTTTGTTCCTTATCATAATCCTGATTTTTAGACCTTCCGGTATCCTTGGAAGACCTGAAAACAAGAAAGTATAGAGAGGGAATTAATTATGTCAGATATATTAAAATATTTTAAACCTAAAGAGCTAAAGAAGTCATTAATTATTTCACTATGGTTTATGATACTTACTTTTCCAATAATGGTTATTAAAGTAAATACAATTGAAAATACTGTTTTATGGAGATGGGGATCTCTGATAGGAATGGGTATAGGGTCTTTTATTGCGGCAACCCTATGGCGTTATTTACTGGAACGAAAAAATATGCAAAATCCTCTTTCCAGTAAAAAATCTCTTCAAATAAGAATTATTGAATGGGCAAACGCAAACCCGAAAATAAAACCTGCCGCTTTGATTGCAGTCAGCCTGTTTGTTCTGGCTTTTCCTTTTCTTGCAGGTATGTACCAGACAAGTATAATGACCACGGCACTAATGTATATTGTACTCGGTCTTGGATTAAATATTGTTGTTGGCCTTGGCGGACTTCTCAACCTGGGATATGCCGCCTTCTATGCTGTGGGCGCCTATACATATGCCCTGCTCAACTATCACTTTGGACTTAGTTTCTGGGTCTGTCTGCCCATAGGAGCAGGACTTGCAACTATTATGGGGATATTACTTGCCATTCCGGTACTTAGACTCCGGGGTGATTATCTTGCGATAGTTACTCTTGGTTTTGGAGAAGTAATTAGAATCGTTCTTGAAAACTGGAATGGCCTATCCTTCGGACCAAGTGGCATTGCAAATATTCCAAGACCCGGATTTTTTGGAATGGACATGAAACTTCAGACTGCAACCATTTATATATACTTTATTATGATTGCAATGGTTGTATTTACTATCTTTGTTGTACGAAGACTTGAAAACTCCCGAATGGGACGTGCATGGATTGCAATGAGAGAAGACGAAATTGCAAGTGAATCTATGGGTATTGACATAACAAAATCCAAGATTACAACCTTTGCTCTGGGTGCTTTTTTTGCCGGTATGGTAGGAGTAATCTTTGCTGCAAAAACAACCTTTATTAACCCTGCAAGTTTTACTCTATGGGAATCTTTAATGATACTATGTGTTGTTGTAATTGGTGGTACGGGTTCTATAGTAGGTGTTATTGTAGGAGCATTCATACTTATACTTTTACCTGAATACCTCAGGGCTTTTTCACAGTACAGAATGCTGTTGTTTGGAGCCCTTCTTGTAATAATGATGGTTTTCAGACCCGGCGGGATTGTAAGTAACATCAGAAAAAAATATAAGTTTGAACCGATACAGGCATCTACCAATGTCAGTCAAAAAGGGGCTGAATAATGACACCTATACTTGAAACTAAAAACTTAACTATGCAGTTTGGTGGCCTTACAGCCGTTGATAATATAAACTTTACGGTTAATCCAAAAGAGATAGTAGCATTGATTGGACCCAATGGAGCAGGTAAAACAACTTTTTTCAACTGTGTAACAGGAGTTTACAAACCAACTAGCGGAGATGTCCTTATTTCTCCTACAGGGAAAGGTCAACAGAAAATTAATGGGCTTAAACCAAATAAAGTAACAGAAAAAGGCCTTGCCAGAACTTTCCAGAATATACGTCTGTTTCAGAATATGACTGTTTTGGAAAATGTAATGATAGGGAGACACAGTAAGCTTAAATCAGGTATACTCGGAGCAGTTTTAAGAACAAAAGCAACTGTAGCAGAAGAGAAAAAAGTAGTTCAGGATAGTTATGATATTCTTGTTGAGGTAGGATTGGAAAAGTTTGTAAATGAACTTGCAAAAAATCTCCCTTACGGTGCTCAAAGAAGACTGGAAATAGCAAGAGCTATGGCTACGGAACCAGCTCTCCTGTTACTGGATGAGCCTGCTGCCGGAATGAATCCACATGAAACAAAAGAACTTGATGAAATGATAATACACATTAGAGATTCAAAGCAAATTTCTATTCTTCTTATTGAGCATGATATGAGTCTGGTAATGAGTATCTCCGAGAATATTTTTGTTGTAGATTATGGTAAGCTAATAGCTCAGGGCTCTCCTAATGAAATTAAAAATAATCCTGAAGTAATTAAGGCTTATCTGGGGGATGACAGCGATGCTTAAAGTTGAAGGAATACAAACATTTTATGGAAATATTCAGGCATTACACGATGTAAGTATAGAAATTAAAGAAAGTGAAATTATAACCCTGATTGGTGCTAATGGTGCCGGAAAATCAACAACACTAATGTCCATATCCGGAGTTGAACCTGCCAGACATGGAAAGATAATTTTTGAAGGTCAGGATATTACCCATATGGAACCCGATAAAATTGTAAAGTTAGGTATAATCCAGGTGCCGGAAGGTAGAAGAATCTTCCCCTATCTCAGTGTTACCGAAAATCTTGACATGGGTGCTTTTCTTAGAAATGACAAGGAAGAGATAAAACGGGATGAAGAATACGTCTTTAGTTTGTTCCCACTTCTTAAAGAAAGGAGAAACCAGGCAGGTGGAACCTTAAGCGGTGGAGAACAGCAAATGCTCGCTATATCCAGAGCAATAATGGCAAAACCAAAACTTCTTTTACTCGATGAACCGTCTCTTGGTCTTGCTCCAATTATTGTTCAGCAAATTATGAATATCATTAAAAAGATAAACAAAGAACAAAAAACAACTATTTTTCTTGTTGAACAGAATGCAAACCTGGCTCTTAAATTAGCCGACAGAGGTTATGTTATGGAAACAGGAAGAGTTACACTTAGCGATACAGCTAAAAATTTACGCGAAAATGACGATGTAAAGAAGGCTTATTTGGGAATATAAAAAACTTTTTTATGAAATTTATGCCGTTGTAAGGATGGGTTTAAAACCCATCCCTACAACGGCATTTTTTATATATTTAAAAACATCCTTTTCAAAAACACTTTTTTATTATACTGTTCTTTTGTAATGGAGGATTGTGTTGAATATTAAAACTATAAGTAAAGGTACTGGTTCTGCTCAGATTGAAGTTAATAATATAAAAAAACTTGCTGTTACCAGCAATCTTACAAGTAAAATCTATAAACAAATTTCCATACATGATTTGTTGTCAGAGCCTGGACTATTAATACAGAATAATGGTGTGTCAAATTGGGTTTGCACAGAAAGTCTGGAAAAAGAGAACAAACTTATTTTTCCAGGACCTTTCTATGAAGGGAAGACTCTGGCTGATACTAATTTAAATATAGAAATACTAATTAATCTGGTATCTGCATTTAAGATAATTATAAAAGATAGCCTTCCTGTAACAGGAATATATACCCCTGGTATTTTTATTCTCACTGATAACAGTATACTGTTTTTCCCCCCAAATTTGATAAACTATATAAAAAAACAGCTCAACGATAATGAAAGCATGAAGTATTGGCAGCCTTATAACCATCCGGATACCACTGAAAAAACACAATTTTCTTTTGCCATTGCTGTTCTCTCCTATAAGCTTCTTACAGGAAAATTACCATATACGGGAAATTCATTACAGGAATTAAGAGAAAAAATGCGCATCAGCAAAGCCGTGGATATTAAACTAATGGCGCCTGGAATCTATGAAAATATTGCTGATATAATTAACAAATCACTCAGTTTAGAAGAAGCAGATCCTGATAGATGGATACAGGTACTTACAGAGTGGAAAGAACAAGGTCCTACAAAACAAATATATAAAGCAGAATTTGAAAATATAAAAAAAATTGCAGAAAAAAAACAGGAACAACTTGAAAGAAAATTTAACAGATACCAGTTTTTCTCCCGTAACTGGAAAACCATAGGTATAATACTTATTGTTTTTATAGTTTTAACCTTATTTAGTCTTGGCCCAATTAAAAATGCAATGAAACCACCGGTAACCTTAAATATGGATGCAACTGAAGTCGTAAATTTCTATTATCAAAGTTATTCAGACATGAATACTGAAGATATGGAGGACTGTTTAAAAAAGGGAGTTGGTAAAAAAGATATAAATGAAACAACGCAGTTGTACGTCATCTCGAAAGTCAGAACAGGATATGAGGGCAAATCAGGCCTTGTATCTGCTCAGGACTGGAGTGATGGAACGATAACCGAACTGAAAGAGGGAGATCAAATTGCGGGTATTGCAAATCTCAAAGTAACATATTTAGGAAATTCTACTTTTCAGGCGAATTATATACGCTGGTTTACAGAATCAGGCTCAGAGAATGATTCCACCGAAATCTCAAAACCAAAAAAAGTAATATATACAGACACCTTAACCCTTGAAAAAATAAAAGATGTCTGGACAATAGTCAAACTGGAACGAAATACAACAGAATAGGATTTTTTTATGATTAAAGGTGTACTCTTCGATATGGACGGTGTTCTTGCTGATTCAGAAGAATTTATCCGTATTGCAGCAATCTTAATGTTCAAAGAACTTGGACTAAATGCTAAACATGAAGATTTTTTTGAATTTATTGGCGCAGGAGAAGATAGATTTCTGGGAGGAGTAGCAGAAAAATATAATTTCCCTTTCGATATACCTTCAGGTAAAGCCAGGACTTATGAGATTTACGCAGAGATTATTGTTGGGAAACTTAAGCCATTACCCGGAGTTCATTCCTTTATTAAACGATGTAAGATCAGAGGTTTAAAAACAGCACTTGCAACAAGTGCAGATAAAACTAAAATGGATTCAACTTTAAATGAAATTGGAATTCCGAAAGATACTTTTGATACTGTAGTAAATGCTCTTGATGTAACCCGCCAAAAACCATTTCCGGATATCTACCTAAAAGCAGCAAGTCTAATTAAAGAGAAACCGGAAAACTGTCTTGTAGTAGAAGATGCAGTTAATGGAGTAGAAGCTGCCAAAAGAGCAGGAGCAAAATGTCTGGGATTAACTACAACTTTTACAAGAGAAGAACTTTTAAATGCAGACTGGTTTGCAGAAAATCTTTCTAAAGCAGGCAGCGAAGTATTTAACTGGTAGCCACCTAATTTACTTTTGAGAAGGAAATATGAAGCTTAAAAAGAATCAAACTAAAATTATTGTGACTATGGCAGCTTTTTTTGCATTTTTCATTTTTGGATTCGCCGATAACTTAAAAGGCCCACTACTTCCTGTACTTCTGGATGAGTTCAGCTTAAGTTATGTCCAGGGCAGCAATATTCTTCTTATGCTCTACCTCGGATTTATGCTGTCTATACTTGGATCTGGTTTCTTAGCCGGAGGGTTTGGGAACAGGTATGTTTTGCTTCTTTCCGGAATAGTAATAGCAATTGCCTTTGCAGGAATGAGTATGGTAAATAATAAATTACTCTTATATCCTCTTTTTTTCTCTATAGGTATAGCCATCGGAGGAATTGAAATAGGTGCAAATGGTGCGATTTCAGATATCTATCACGCAAAAAGCGGTCAATACTTAAATCTGTTATCTGTATTTCATGGAGCAGGCTCCATGTTTGCACCCTGGATTGTAGGATTATTTCTAGCAAAAGAACTTCCATGGCAAACAGTGTACAGGGATTCTTTTTTTCCTATATTACTTTTTCCACTTACATTTCTATTTTTAAGATTTACATCTGAAAAGAGTAAAAAAACATTCACAAGCAAAAAAAAATTAGATAATTTTATTAATACAAATTTAATCCTTTTAGCTATGCTTATTTTGTTTTATGTTTCAGCAGAGATAGGAATTTCATCCTGGATGATAGATTATCTTTATAAGGTAAAAGGTTTTAACTTAAAATCGGCTTCAATTATGCTTACTATATTTTGGGGATTAATGACAATTGGCCGTCTTATAGCCAGCTTTATAGTAGAACGAATTGGATATATGAAAAGTATGATTATATCTACCTTTCTGGCACTTTCATCTTTTGGTCTGGGGCTTATAGATGGTAAATATTTCTCTTATTTACTACCCTTAACCGGTTTATTTTTTGCCTTAATTTTTCCAACAGCAACAGCTGTTGCAGCTGGAATTTTTCCAAATTACAAAGCAAGAGCATTAAGTTTTTTATTTTTCTTTGCAGGAATAGGGGGGCTTATAGGTCCATGGGGCATAGGGTTTGCAGCAAACTGGTTTGGAATAACCATGGGATTCCCCTTGATTCTAATATATATTATAGCAACACTTGTAATACTAATAGCCTTAAAAATCAGATTAAAAAAATAATCCAATCGTATATTTCTATTGACAAATCAATCCAACCAATCTATAGTAATAGCGTACTAGCATAGTAATATACTAGGAGGTATCATGATAAATATATCAAATCTTGATTTTGCCTATAAAAAGACAAAACTATTTACAAATCTATCTCTTGAACTGAAACCCGGTAATATATATGGATTGCTGGGGAAAAACGGAGCCGGAAAAACAAGCCTGCTTAAGATTATTTCCGGCTTACTTTTCCCGAATGAGGGGACAGTAAATGTCGCAGGATTCATACCGCAGCAGAGGAATCCGGAATTTCTTCAAAATGTATTCTTTCTTCCGGAAGAGTACCATCTCCCCGGATTAAATTCCATAGAATACAAAAATATTTATGCTCCCTTTTACCCGGTTTTCGATGAAGCTAAATTTATGGAATTACAAAACGAATTCAAGCTGCCGCTGGATCGAAAGCTCAATTCTTTTTCCTACGGTCAAAAAAAGAAATTTCTTATCAGCTTTGGTGTAGCCTGTAACAGCAGGATTTTTTTATTGGATGAGCCCACAAATGGCCTTGATATTCCATCCAAAACCCAGTTCAGAAGGATTATTGCATCTACAGAAACAGAAAACAGACTTATCATAATCTCCACACATCAGGTTAGAGATATGGAAAATCTTATCGATCCAATAATTATTATAGATCAAGGAAAAGTTATTTTTAATGAATCAATGGAAAGTATTACAGATAAAATAATTGTAAAGAAAGTAACTCATGAACCACCTGTTGATTCCGTACTTTATTCTGAAAAAGAAATCGACGGATATAGAGTTGTAATACCCAGGAAAGATCAGGAACAAACCGATATTGACTTTGAAACACTTTTCAATACCGTAATAACTAATCCTAAAGAAATTAGATCTATGTTTAAGGGAGGAAATAATAATGAAAACAGCTGATATAATATCTCCACAAAGGCTACTCCACTTGCTTAAACGGGATCTTCTTAGTAACAGGAATACAACAGTAATTATTTTTGGAGCAATTACAGCGATTATCTATCTTATATCAGCTGTAACAGCATATTCATATTCCCCATCTGATAAGTTATATACTTCTCTTTTTACCAAATTTTTGTTTGCAGGAGGATTGATTGCTTCAAGTATGATCTTTAAAGAAATGCACATGAAGGAAACAGCTCAGAACTATTTGCTTCTTCCAGCATCAAATTTTGAAAAATTCTTCGCCCGACTTCTTATAAGTACAGTTGGGTTTGCAGCACTGAGCATATTCGGTTTATCACTAATTTCATATCTCTGTGAAGGAATAAATACACTTATTCTTAATAGGCACAATCAAATATTTAATCCATTTACAAAAGATATTTGGATGATAACAGCTCACTATTTTGTAGTTCAAAGCTTATTTTTTCTGGGTGCCGTCTATTTCAGAAACTATAACTTTATAAAAACAATAAATGTTATCTTTCTTTCCACTGTATTTATTTTAATTATTGGAGTTTTTTTTACAAAGATAGTTTACTTTGATATTTCTAACGGCTTCCCCGGAATCAATGATATAACTCTTTTAGTTCAGGGAAACAGAATAACATTAAATTTAAAAAATATTGATACAATAACAAGTATTATAAAGCCTCTCTACTGGATTATTCCAGCACCATTATTCTGGACAATCGCCTATTTTAGAATAAAGGAGGAAGAGGTAAAAAATGCAATTTAAGGATAAAAAAGCAATCTATAAACAGATTGCAGATAAAATAACTGACAATATATTGTCCAGAAGATGGCTGGAGGAAGAAAGAATACCTTCAGTAAGAGAAATGGCCGTAGATATGGAAGTCAACCCGAACACAATTGCAAGAACATATGGTTATCTTCAGGATCAGCAGATTATAAATAATAAAAGAGGAATAGGTTATTTTGTCACTCCCAATGCTGTAAAGCTGGCCATTGAATCAAAAAAACAGGATTTTATAAAAAAAGAACTTCCTCTATTTTTTAAATCCCTGGATCTTCTTGATATTGATCTGAATAAAATAGAGACACTCTATAAGGAGTATCATACAACAGGAGATAAAAATGAAAACAAGTAATAAAATTCTATTTATCACAGCTATAGTAATAATTATAATGCTATTTGCATCAATTCTGGGTTCGAGGTTATTTTTAACCAAACATACAAACTCATCTGCTAAGTTCCAACCCAGTAGAAACGAAATGTGCTATATGACACGGTGCATCTCTACTGTGATTATTTAAATTTTACAGCAGTACCGTATGCCATAACCTCAGCTGCTCCCTGCATAACAGTAGCAGATGCATAGCGTATATTTATAACACCATCAGCTCCCATAGTTTCAGCTTCTTCCACCATTCTCTTTGTAGCCTTAGCCCTGGCTTCATTCATCATATCGGAATACCCTTTAAGTTCACCGCCAACAATGGTCTTAAAGCTAGCCATAATATCCTTGCCCATATGTTTTGACTGAATCATTGCCCCTTTAACTATTTGAATAGTTTCAAGATCTTTCCCAGTTATAAAATCAGTATTTACCAAGATCATCTTCTTCTCCCCTTTTAATTTCTCTTATACGCTGTATAAGTACAGCTGCTGTTACACCTACTGCAGCTACAGCAATTCCAATAAATATATACCCAATATATCCAACACCTGGGATTTCTTTAAATATAAAAAAATATAAAAGCCCGAAGACACATATTAGCAATACAGCAAGTACGGCAGAAATAATTGAACCAATATACCTCTCCAATTTACTCTTTGTACCATCCATACTTACCCCACAATCCTAAATGTTGTAATAATAGATAATTTAATTTACTATGAGAAGTCTTAATAATCTGACAGGGAAAAATAACAGGGAAATGATTAGAATCAGATCCCTGATTTAAATAGCAATACTTTCAGATTCTAGATATCTTTCTCAAGAACTGTCTTTCTCTTACTGCTTTTAGCACTTTCAATTGCTGCATCACATATTTCTCTGACTTTGTCAGAAAGAACATCAATTACTTTTGCAGAACAATTAAGTTCACCAACTGTTTTTATGTAGTTTTTAACTTTCGAAGCAACTACCAATGTCTCTTTTTCTGCCATTTACAACTCCTGGGATAAAGTTTATTACATTTGATTGATCTGTACAAAAAACTATTCTACAAATCAACTACCCCTATTCTATCAGATTTATTCCAGTATTCAATCTATTTTTAATCTTTTTTCTTAAATTAGCTTAATTTTTTCCCATTTCCCACCTCTGAACCTTAAGACAAGGACAAATCCTATAGATAATACAAAAAGGATCATAAATATCCACATTACTACATAAAATCAATGAATAGAGGGGGCTAAAAGAGTCAATATCGAACTATCAGTATTATTGGAATTATAAACCATAATATAATATTCCAGAGGAAATTTTTGCAATCTTTTTATACCAAAATAACTTGCATCAGCCTGTGTCTGATGCATCATTAAGGCTCTTCGTTTAATATCTTTCAGGATACCATTTTCACTTGCATCAATATCCAGCAGGGGGATATCGCCATAGGCTGCCAGCTGTTGTACATCAACTAATTTTAAATAGGACCTAAGCTTGTCAGGGTTTCTTTCTATATATAAGTTGACTGCTTTCTCAGATAAATATCCAACAGCTTCATGTTCAAAATGCTCTCTGGCAGCAGAAGACCCATCTGGTGAGACAATTACATCAGGATTAAAAATTTCCATCAGAGAAACAAGCTTGTTAACTAAAAAAGTTTCACCACCCCATTCAGTTAATAAAGTATGTAAATTTTTATTTACCTCTTCTGCAGTATAAGGTCTGTTCCATAAGCCTAAACGAACATAAACCTTTGCATTAAGAACAGTCAGAGCTCTTACTGCTTCCTCTACTCGAATTTTTGATAGATCAGGAACCCCAAGTTCAGCATCAGGATATATTCCATCAATTGGCCTGTCCGGATACTTATCAAAACCGGAATCTCCATCTGTAAAAATAATTACACCAGTAGACTCTCCCTCAGCAGCAGCTTCAGCAAGAAACAAACCATAATCGAGACTTTCATCATCCGGATGAGTATGAATAAATAGAATATCAAGTTTTTGCGGAGTGGGATTTTCTCCAGGAGCATAAACTAATAGAGAAGATTCTCTTCTTTCTTCATCAGTTATAAATGGCTGATAGTCGAGACTATCAGGTTCTTCAGTGGTATCATAGGTCTGCGATGCTTCATGATCAGTTGAAACTTGAGACTGTTCATTCAAATCCAAACCTGATTTATGGTTAATTGTGGTGCAGTACCATAAAAAGGAAATACCTAAAATGACTGCTGCTGCCTCAAAAAAACGAAAAATTTTCTTCTTTGCAACTTTACCACGTACAGGTTTCTGAGGCACCTCTTCTTCAAAATAACCTGCAAAGACTAATCGATACTCTCCAAGATAAATTAGGTCTCCATCCTTTAAATACCTTTTTCGCCCTGCAACTCCATTTACCAGCACTTCACGGTTAGAGACAATCTGCCATTTACCCGCATCTTTAATTAGTCTTAAACTAAGTTTTCTGTCATTAAAGCCTTTAAGATAAGAATTTAAAAAAGCATCTTGCTTTTTATCATAAAGGGTACAATCCTGTGCATCTATATTCAGGAGAGCTTGTTTTTCCTTTTTGTATATCAATCCAAAAGAAAGATAAGGTGAGGATACTTTAATCTCTTTATTCTTCATTTTTTTGGTATCATCCTGTTTCTGGCAACCTTAAATGCAAAACGCATTATGTCTTCCGTAGAAACATCAGATCCATGTTTTTTTTGCATTATAACGACAATAGCTTTTAGGGCATCTTCACTTAAAGTGAGATATATAAATCTGTCCCTTTCAGCCTCTGTCATATCTTCCCAAACAACCATAGGCTATATTGTATTACACTTTTATCTGAAATAACAGTATTTATAAATACCAGATATTAAATTTAATGGGAGTTTCCACCCAGGCTAACAATTATCGCCCGGAAATTAGTTTTATTATATAGTGTTGATGCCTAATGAAAAAGCATTAGCGATATCTTCCAGATTATTACTTACCGTAAGCATAAGTACAGGGAGTTCAAAGAAGTCATTATGTATTTTACTTGACATCTATTCTTCTCCGAATTAGGCTATCATAATCAGGGGGGGGGGAAATAATGAAAGAAGGCATGAAAAAATATTACGGAACTACATTTCTAATAGGCCTGGGGTTTTTTACCATGGGTTTAATGGATCCCTTATATGATACATATATCCCAATATTCCTTTCCAGATTCGTAGAGTCTAAAGGTTTGATTGGATCCATAATGACTCTTGATAATATTTTTGCCTTATTCCTTATACCAATAGTTGCAGCTATGTCAGACAAAACTCATACTAAAATTGGTAGAAGAATGCCCTATATAATTGTTACTCTGCCCCTATCCGGTATTATCTTCGGACTAATTCCATTTTCTGCCCTTTGGGGTTTAACCAGTTTAATAATAGCAATATTCCTTCTAAATATTTTTAAACAGGCTGGAAGAGGCCCTGTAGTAGCACTTATGCCAGATACAATTCCTGGAGAATATCGATCTGAAGCTAATGGAGTTATAAACACGATGGCAGGGATTGCTGCTATTGTTGGAACAATTATTCTTGCCAGACTCATGGATATAAAAATCAATCTTCCGGGAAGAGGACCAACAGATGAAATACTTGCTTTCCCTGTTGCCGGAGTACTTGTAATTCTTGCTACAATTATTCTTTTTCTATTTATTAAAGAAAAACATAGAGCTGAAAATAATGAAGAAAAAGTTAAAATAGGAGAATCTATTAAACTAATATTTTCCAGCGAAGATAAAAGTGCTTTTTTAATACTAATTTCTCTTTTCCTGTGGTTTCTTGGATATCAGGGAGTACTCCCATTTATAGGCCTTTATTCCAAAGAAGTTATCGGCGTTTCATCGGGAACGGCAGGACTTGCAGCAGGAATGGTGGCAATCTCATATGCTCTTTTTGCTATTTTAAGTGGCGTTATTGCCCATAAGATAGGGAGAAAAAAAACAATAAGAATTTCCCTGTTTATGCTCACCATAGTCACATTACTTCTGGCAGCACATCCAGGTGTAAGTAAAATGCTTCAAATATCACAAACCCCAATGCTACTTAGCTTTTTTCTGCTCCTTTTTATTTTTGGAACATTCTGGGTATCTGTTGTAACCAATTCTTTTCCAATGCTCTGGCAAATGGCTACTTATAAGAATATGGGGATATATACCGGATTGTATTATACTTTTTCCCAGGCAGCGGCAATTGGTGCACCTCCAGTTACAGGATTTATAATTGATATTTTTGGCTTTTATGGTATTTTCCTTTTTGCATCCATCTGTATGTTTTCTGCATTTTTAGTAATGGGAAAAGTAACAAAAGGAGAATCAGAAAACAAAATTTAGTTTGCATTGAAACAAATAATACAGTAAAATTATTACATGAAATTAACAAAAATAGTATGTACAATTGGGCCGGAAAGTCAAAAGGAAGAAGTTCTGCAAAAACTGGTAGAAGCAGGTATGGATGTGGCAAGAATGAACATGTCCCATGGATCTTATGATTTTCATAAGACGACTATAGAGAATGTTCGAAAAGTATCTAAAACCACAGGTAAATTTATCGGCATACTTCTCGACTTACAGGGTCCAAAAATTAGAACAGGAAAGCAAAATAAGGACATTATTGAGCTAAAAAAGGGTGATAACCTAAAACTTACAACCGAGGATATAACGGGAAACTGGGAAATGCTGAGTATAAATTACAAACCCTTACCGGACGAAGCAAAACCAGGTGAAAAGATTCTATTGGATGATGGGAATATTGAATTAAAAATAAAAAGTATAGAAAACCGGGTTATTACCTGTACCATTATTAATGGGGGAATGATCAGATCCTTCAGAGGTATAAATTTACCGGATACACCTTTAAGTACCCCTGCCCTTACTGAAAAAGATATTAAAGACCTGGAATTCGGACTGGAAAATGATGTAGATTTTATTGCCCTTTCATTTGTCCGCCAGGCGGACGATATAATTGGATTAAGAAAAAGAATAAAAGATTCAGGGAAAAAAGGTTTTATTATTTCTAAAATTGAAAAACCTGAGGCAATAGTAAATATTGATAGTATAATTGAAGAATCTGATGGGATTATGGTAGCCCGGGGCGACCTTGGTGCAGAAACATCAGCCCAGGATGTACCTATACTGCAAAAACAAATAATCCGTAAATGCAATATTGCCCATAAACCGGTAATAACAGCAACACAGATGCTGGAATCTATGATTTCCAAGCCAACACCCACCAGAGCAGAGGCAAACGATGTTGCCAATGCAATTTTTGATGGAACTGATGCTGTAATGCTGTCCGGAGAAACTGCGATGGGGGATTATCCGGTTGAAGCTGTAACTGTTATGTCCAATATTGCAGAAAGAACTGAGTTAGAAATGAACTACACAGAACTTACAGAAAAAATATATAGGAATTCAGGAAAATCCGTAAATAGTGCAGATGCTGTCTGTTATTCAGCATGTACTCTATGTAATACTATAAATCCCAAATTTGTAGTAGGCTTTTCACTCTCAGGAAGCACCATAAAAGCATTAAGTAAATACCGGCCTTCAAAACCAATACTGGGGATGTCTCCAAACGACAATATTTTGAGATTACTGTCTGTTTACAATGGTGTTTATGGTATTCATGTAGATATGGTTGACTCCAGTGACAGTTTATTTGATCTTACAGATAATATTCTTACTGCCAGAGGCTTTTGCTCACAGGGAGATAAAATTGTTGCGGTAAGCAGTATGCCTATTTCCGGCAGCAGT
>Ga0190306_1000136_pt1 | contig 28972 bp, 30 predicted proteins | sample 48700734_MG_FD_161657 | JGI IMG/M metagenome (GOLD analysis project Ga0190306, IMG submission 161657) | Hydrothermal vent sediment bacterial communities from Southern Trench, Guaymas Basin, Mexico - 4870-07-3-4_MG | ecosystem: Environmental > Aquatic > Marine > Hydrothermal vents > Sediment ... | reverse complement strand
ATGCGCCTTTCTGCAATTTTATGGATGGCCATAACCCACATATTTTCCTTTTAGCACAACAGATTTATCTTGGCAAGTAAATTATAAAAAAGTCTTGACAAGGCCCCATCCTTATGTTAGTTTTTGGTAAATAAATAATTAAGGAGGTAAAAATGAGCACGGTATATGTGGCTGGACACAAAAGCCCGGATACGGATGCAATATGTGCTGCTATTGCATATGCCGAGTTTAAGAAAAAGCGGGGTATGGATGCAGTACCTGTGAGGTTGGGCGATTTAAATCCAGAGACACAGTTTGTGTTGAAAAAATTTGGTATCCCTGTCCCAGAGTTGATGACTGATGCAACAGGAAAAAAGCTTATCATTGTAGACCATAGTGAGACTACCCAGAGCCCTAATAATTTTGACAAGGCAGAGATTATAGAGATTGTAGACCATCATAAGATTGGTGACCTAACTACGCCAAATCCTATATTCTTCCTGTCTATGCCTGTTGGTTGTACTTGTACAGTAATAAAGATCCTCTATGACTACTTTGGTATTGAGATCCCAAAGGAGATTGCTGGAATTATGCTATCTGCTATCTTAAGTGATACAGTAATGTTTAAGTCAGTTACTACTACCGATGAGGACAAGAAAAGGGCAGAGGAATTGGCCAAGATTGCAGGTATTGAGGATATGCAGGCCTATGCCATGGAGATGTTTAAGGCAAAATCAGACGTTGCTGGCAAGACCCCAAGGGATTTGATCTTTAGGGATTTTAAAGACTATGTAATGTCTGGAAAGAAGGTTGGTGTAGGGCAGTTAGAGGTAGTTGACCTATCCTTATTAGATGAGTTAAAAGACCCTATATATGAAGAGATGAAGAAGGTAAAGGAAGAAGGGGAAAGGCATAGTATTTTCCTTATGTTAACAGATGTAATGAAGGAGGCAACAGAACTACTTGTTATTAGTGATGAACCTGTAGTTGTTGAGAAGGCATTTGGTGTTCCTCTAAAGGAAAGGTCTGTATGGTTAGAAAAAGTAATGAGCCGTAAAAAACAGGTAGTCCCTCCCTTAGAAAAGGCATTTGCCTCTCTATAAAAAATCGGGGGGTTTTTACCCCCCTCCATCCTTTACCATTTTTCCAAATATTGTATAATTTAAAGGATGTATGAGCCATTGTATATAAAGACTTACAAGAGTGGGCTTTTGGAAGAAAAGATAGAAAAGGCATATAAAATACTTAAAAATTGTACACTCTGCCCTAGGGAGTGTAAGGTAAATCGGCTAGAGGGCGAAAAGGGGATCTGCAGGACAGGGAGGCTGCCTATTATCTCTAGTTATTTTCCCCACTTTGGTGAAGAGGACCCCCTAGTTGGCACAAATGGCTCAGGTACCATCTTTATCTCCTATTGCAACCTCCTGTGCATGTATTGTCAAAATTATGAGATAAGCCATCTGGGGGAGGGGAAAGAGACCCCTATAGAGGAATTTGCAAAGATGATGATTTCCTTACAGATTATAGGTTGCCACAACATAAATATTGTTACACCTACACACATTGTGCCCCAACTCCTAGAGGCACTAAAGATTGCCATTGAAGGTGGACTTAGGATCCCCTTGGTCTACAATACCAGTGGTTATGAAAAGGTAGAGACATTAAGGATTTTAGAGGGTGTTGTAGATATTTACATGCCTGATTTTAAGTATTGGGACAAGGACGTTGCCAAGCGTTATTCTAAGGCACCAGATTATCCAGAGGTAGCCAGGGAGGCCCTCAAAGAGATGCATAGGCAGGTTGGAGATCTAAAAATAAATAACAGGGGTATTGCAGAACAGGGGCTATTGGTAAGACATCTGGTACTGCCCCATGGGTTGGCAGGGACCAGGAATGTCATGGAGTTCATTGCCAATGAGATATCCCCTAATACCTATGTAAATATTATGGCTCAGTATCGCCCTTGTGGTAAGGCACATAAGGATGATTATCTAAATAGGCGTATTACTTCGGAGGAATATCAAAAGGCAGTTCAAGATGCCTTAGATGTAGGACTTAAAAGATTAGACAGGCGTGAGGGGCAAAGACGCCTTTTGATATGGAGCTTTCCTTAAAATCTTTTTAGTATTTTCAATATCTCTAGCAACCCATCTTTGACCTCTTTAAAGACTTGTCGATAGCGCAACCTATAGGCAAGTCTTTTCTTTGCACCAGCAATGGTAAAGCCCTCCTCATAGAGGAGCCTCTTGATCTCTAAGATGGTCTCTATGTCCTGGTAGCGATAAAGGCGCTGTGAAGAAAGACGGAGGGGTTTGATCTCCTTAAATTCCTTTTCCCAAAATCTCAGTACATGCGGTTCCACCCCTACTATGTGACTTACTTCCCCAATCTTGAAATATCTCTTTTTTTGTAGAGAAATTTTCACGTTATTTTTATTAAATCCAATTTTTTAAGATTAGTCAAATAGTTTCAGCCACAATTGTTGACTTTCATCTAAAAATTATTTACTATGCGCAAACTATTTTAGTATGAATAGGCTATTTAAACGTATTAAAACCATTTTATTTCCTTTGTCACCTGCTGTACTTAGCTTTCTTTTAGAACATATATTAAATAACAAATATGAAATAACAGAGGTATCCAATATAATATTAAAAGACCCTGGCCTCTCTAGCCAAGTCCTTAAAGTAGCAAATAGTCCATTTTATGGGAAGGAAAGGGTCTCTACTATGAGACATGCCTTAGTCTATCTGACATTTAGAACAATTAAACACATTATTATCTCCAGTACAGTAATAGGCATGCTTTCAAGATATGAAAAGTTAGAGAAGATAGGCTTTGACCTAGGTAGATTCTGGTCACATTGTATTCGTATTGCTGTAATCTCCCGTTCTTTGGCCTGTGAGATGAATTATCAACTACCAGATGAGGTATTTATAGCAGGGCTTTTACATGATATAGGCCAATTAGTTTTGGCTCAGAGTTTTCCTGATGATTATAAAAGGGCAATTGATAAAATAAAGGCAGGGAAGCCAACCATTAATGCAGAAGAAGAGGTCTTTGGCACAAATTCCGCAGAGGTGGGCGCCTGGGTTATGCAGCAGTGGAGGTTACCTTCTCCCTTGCCTGATGTAGCCAAAGAGCAAAGGTGCCATTTGGATGAGATGCAGAATCTTTCGTCTAAAATTGTCCGCATAGCCCACCTTTTGGCTACAAGCTATACGCTCCCACCTGAAAATAGAGAATTCTACCTAAAAGGAATAATAAAGGAGATAGACCCTATTGTTTCTCTGTCTCTTAACGATATAGAGCGTATATTAGTTACATCAGCGGCTGAGGAGGTGATAGTAGCCAATGCCTTGGGAATTTACATAAAAGGTCCACAAGATTGGGAAACTGGCCCAATTTTCCAGAACCAACTTAAGATTTTAGAAAAGCTCTTTATATTTCAAAATATTTGGTCTGATTTGGAGGAAGACCTCTCGGTAATGGCCATTTTAAGGCATGCGTGGGAGACATTGAGTTTTACCTTTGGAACAGAAAAGATTGTCTTTTTACTCTTTGATAAATGGCAAAAGGCACTTGAGTCAAAAATGGGGTTTGAGGGAGTATCTATCCCTATTGATAAAGAAGAAGATATAATAGTCCAAGGATTTTTGCAAAAAAGGATCTTACACTCTAAAGAGTTAAAGAACAAGGGTTTTAAGCTCAATTCAAAGGTAGGTGAGTTTTTTGAGGATAGAGAATTTTTTATTTTACCATTATATGGAAAAGAAGAAATAGGTGTCATCCTTATAGAGGACGTTTTTTTAGAGCAATATGAGGACTGGAAGAGGCTTCTTTTATGGATAGCAGAGGCAGTGGCCTCAAAATTGAAAATTGCTATACTTTCTTTAAAGAACGAGGAAATTTTGAAGGAAAAAGAGAGGATAGAAAAGGAACTTAGGGCTGCAATAGAGAAGCTAGTTGAGGTAGAGAAACGCATTGCTGCTATAGAGACAGCAGGGACAATTGCCCATACATTAAATCAGTCCATTATGGTTATTCAAGGGCGGGCAGAGCTCTTGATGAAAAGGATAGAAAAGGACAGTAAGGAATATAAGGACCTAGAAAAAATAATTAATGAGTGCTCCAGGATGCATAGTTTTATTCAGAAACTGTTGACAATAACCCACTATAAACGAAAACCATATAATAACAAAAGCTACATCATTGATGTTGAAAATCCGGTATATGGAAAAGGTTGACTCCTATCCCTTTAAATGTTAAAAGCAAGACATGAAAGAAGAAATTATAAGAGAAGGCATGGGCCTAGATGATAAGTTTAATTTTCTTTGTCACAGAGGACTTTCCTGTTTTACTAAATGTTGTCAGAACATAAACATCTTCCTTACCCCTTATGATATATTACGTATGAAGAAGAAGTTGAATATATCATCCACTGAGTTTTTAGAAAAATATACCCTCCTTGGCCTAGGAGAAAAATTTGGCCTCCCTATTATTAGATTAAGACCAAGGGATGATGGAAGTTGTCCCTTTTTGGGGAAAGATGGGTGCACTATATATGAAGCAAGACCTTGGTCTTGTAGGAGTTATCCCTTGGGCAGGAGTGCCAAAAAAGAAAAGGGTAAATTTGAAATCTCCTATTACCTTGTTAAAGAGCCATATTGTTTGGGATTTGATGAGAAAAGGGAATGGACAGTAAGGGAGTGGAGGAAGGATCAACAGATAGAGGTCTATGATGAGATGAATGACCTCTTTATGGAACTTACATTTGATGAAAGGCTTCAAGGTGGGAGATTAGACAAGAAAAAATTGGATATGTTCTTTATGACCTGTTATGATTTAGATAAATTTAGAAGGTTTGTATTTGAGACAAAATTTTTGGATATATTTGAATTAGAGGACGAATTTGTCAACAAGATAAAAAGGGATGATGTAGAGCTTATGAAGCTTGGTTTTGATTGGTTAAAATTTTCTTTGCTGGCCCAGGCAACTCTAAGGGTAAAGGACTCTGTATTAGAAAAGAGGAGGTCACGAAAATTCCTCTTTTAATCTTCTAGAGAGCAGTGTCTCAAGGGCCTGATAAGGCTGTTTATCTTTGTAGAGGATAGCGTATACCTCCTTTGTGACAGGCATCTCTACTCCATATCTTAGAGAGAGTTTATATACGGCCTTTGTGGTCTTTACCCCCTCGGCAACCATCCTCATACTTGAGAGGATCTCCTTTAATTTTTCACCCTTGCCCAATCTGTAGCCAACCATATAATTTCTGGAAAGGGGGCTGGTGCAGGTAAGGATTAGGTCCCCAAGGCCTGAGAGCCCAGAAAATGTAAATGTATCTGCCCCCATTTTTTCCCCAAGACGCATAATCTCTGCCAACCCCCTAGTAATGAGGGCTGCCCTAGCGTTGTGACCTAGATTTAGGCCATCGCTCACACCGGCCGCAATGGCCATGACATTCTTTAGCGCCCCTCCCAACTCTACACCCAGGACATCGTGATGGGTATACACTCGAAGATACTGGGTAGATAATATTTTTTGTGCTATCTTGGCCATTTTTATATTATTTGAGGCAACTGTTATAGCAGTAGGTAGTTTCTTAATGACCTCCTTGGCAAAGCTTGGGCCAGAAAGCACCACATAACTATAGGGAAAATCCCCCAATACCTCCTTTATAATACCAGACATGGTAAGTAGTGTCTTATTTTCTATGCCCTTAGTAGCACTAATGATTAAACAACCTGGCCTAAGGTAGGGCTTTGCCCTTTCTATTACCTTTCTAAATACATGAGAGGGTAGAACGGCAAAGATACAATCTTTGTCATTTAGTGCCTTCTTTAAAGAGTTTGTAGGAGAGACATTATCTGGGATCCTTATGCCTGGTAGGTAATATACATTTTCCCGCTTTTCCTTAATAGTTTGATATGTCTGCCTCCCATGTACCCAAAGATAGACAAAAAAGCCCTTTTCTGCCAACATGCATGCTAGTGCCGTCCCCCAACTCCCTGCCCCAACAACAGCAATAGACTCCCTTATATCTGCCCCCAATTGTTTTTATCCTGATTTTATAATAAAATTATCTATTTTAAAAGTTTTGTTTACATTTTCGACTCAATTTGCTAAATTTTAATTAAATATGATAAATAGGATAAAAATTAAAAATTTAAAGGGAATAAAAGAAGGAGAGCTAGACCTTTTTCCCTTAACAATTCTTTTAGGTTCAAATAATTCTGGAAAGACAACAATCCTTGAGGCATTGTTTTTGGCATCTAATCCATTTCGTAAGGTTCCATATTTTGATAAAGGTAAAAATCTCTTAGCTGTGGAAGTTTTACAGCTAATGCATGAAACGCTTAAGGCTGAAGGATTTGCCTTTTTATTACATAGGTACATTGCGCAGCAGGCCGAAATTGACTGCAATGTAAATAGTGAGAATTATATCCTCAAATTTATCAAGGACTCTGGATATATATACATTAGCTCAAACAGAAAAATACCTAAAGAAAATATAGATATAAGAGGTAAAGGAATAGTACCTTCTATTGGGCATTTATCATTATTTAATAATGAGCTACATATTCATTTTGGTTTATTCTTAGTGGATAAGTCTCTTTTAATAAGCCCAGATCTCATAAAGGTAGGATATAATTATCTAGAAAAGAATTGGGCATCTATCATAAATATGGGAGTGTGCAGAAAAGTGGCCGAAGAGTCTTCAACTCTTTCAAATGAAAGTTACAAAGATATTACAATAGAGCCATTCTTAGGAGGAAAATTGTCAATTTATGCCTATCTAGAGGATGGAACAAGGATAAGGCTTGGAGACCTGGGGGAAGGAATCCAAAGCTATATAATTACTAGAATTCTATATGAGGTTGAAGGGCCAAGTATAGTCCTTTGGGATGATGTGGAATCCCACTTTAACCCAAAAATTCTTTTTAAAATCTCAAATTGGTTTGGTGACCTACTTGATGAAGGAAAACAAATAGTTTTAACAACTCATAGCCTAGAAGCTGCAAGAATAATAGGTGAAATAAATGAGGAAAAGGCCGGAATTTATTTAATAAATCTTGATAAAAATATACTTAAAACAAAAAAGATTACATTAGAAGAAATCGAAGAATTTAAGGAAGCAGGGATAGATGTTAGGGTAGCTGATTCCATGTTGCTATGAAGTTATTTCCTTTAGATCCAACAAGCAGGACAGCATCAAATATTTCAACTATTTCAAGAAAAATAAAGATAAATGTGGTTGTTCAAAGTGGATTTTTTGATAGCATTGTTATTATATCAAATGGGTCTCCAGATGATATTGTATTTGGTATTCTTTCTTTCCATTCAGATGGAAAGGAGCTTGTTGGGATCGTAAAACCTCCCAGAATAACAAGGATTGCTGTCTTGGATATAATAAAGACTTATTTATTAAAATTAAAACCAAGGATAAAGAAAATGTTGATTTTAATGGATCAGGAAGAAGACAATCTTAATGATATTTTTGATAAGTGTAAGAGAAGATTGATAAAAAACAACATCTCTATAACAAAGGAAGAAGAGGAATTAAGGCTCAAAACTTATGATTGTAAGTATGTAGATAGGGAATTTAAAATTATACTTGTGATAAATGGTCTTGATGAAATTGATGTCAAAAAGCACCGTATAGAAGACCACTTAATAAAAGCGGCCTGTCTTTTTCTTAAAGATTTTAAACCAAAAGTAAATGACTCTAAAAAGGCATGGGAAAGTCTTGGAAAGAGACAGCAAATAGATATCTTGAGAATGTTAAAAGAGAGGAAAAAAAGAAGCACATTTAATATTTTCTCAGCATTTTAAAGGATTAGAATATCTTGAAATGGGGTGATTTTAGATGGAGGAATTAATTGAAGAGTTCCTGGACAGCAAAAATGTCTTTGCCGTAATTGGGGTATCAAGGGACCCCGAAAAGTATGGGTATAAGGTATACAAGGACTTAAAGAAGGCCGGCTACACTGTCTATCCTATAAATCCAAAGGCAGAGAGTATAGATGGTGATAAGTGCTATAACTCACTTAGAGAGCTTCCAGAAAGGCCAGATGTTGTAGATATAGTTGTTCCCCCAAAAATTACTGAAAGGATAATTAAGGAGTGTAAGGAGCTTGGCATAAAAAGGGTTTGGATGCAGCCAGGCTCAGAGTCAGAAGAGGCCATCTCCTTTTGTAAAGAGAACAATATTGAGGTAGTTCACAGTGTCTGTGTAATGGTAGAAAGAAAGAAGAGATGATTAGACACCCCTGGTATGTAGATTATGAAAAGGCCGTTGAGATTCAAAGGACATTTAGGGAGAGGGTGATATTAAAGACAAATGAGGACTTCAATCCCCATTTTGTGGCCGGCGTTGATGTCTCTTTTGATAAAAAGAGGCTATATGCAGCAGCAGTATTGCTTAGTCTTCCTGATTTGGCCTTAATAGAAAAAAATACTGTCTCTTCAAATATAACCTTTCCATACATCCCAGGGCTTTTATCCTTTCGTGAGGCGCCTGCCATAATAGAGGCCATTATGGGATTAAAGAAGAGACCAGATGTAATAATTGTAGATGGACAGGGCATTGCCCACCCAAGGCGCTTTGGTATTGCTGCCCATATTGGTGTATTACTAGACATAGCAAGCATTGGCTGTGCAAAAAAGAGATTGGTAGGAGACTATCAGCCTGTGCCAGATGAACTTGGCGCCTATACCTATTTGAAGGATAGAGGAGAGGTCATTGGCCTTGTTGTGAGGACAAAAAGACACGTAAAGCCCATCTTTGTCTCACCAGGTCATCTTATAGATTTTGAGACATCATATAGTATAGTAATGGCCTGTCTAAGTGGTTATCGCCTGCCCGAGCCTACAAGGATGGCACACATTGAGGCAAACAGGGCAAGAAGGCAATATCTTAATAAAATTTAAGATGCTTCTTCAATTCTGTCATGACCCCTCATAAGTGCGATTTGCAAAAGCAACTCGTATGCACTACTTCTAACACCTAGATAAACTGACTTGGTCATTCCATAGAGCATTTTATCTATACTGGGAGGAGGTTTTCCTAGGGTTATGAGCACCTTGGCGGCATTTATCCTTATATATGAATCGGGGTTTTCTAGGGCCTTCTCAATTACTGAAATAGGGATAAGTTCTGGGGCAGTCTTTATGTAATTTGCTAAACATTGTATTGATAAATGTCGGATACGCGCTCTTCTATTTTGCAGACCTTCTATGCACAGAGAGACGACTTCTGGGTCTGTGTATCCTAGCCTTGCTAAGAAGGTGGCCGCAAGTATACGAATCAACGATTTTTTAGACTTTAAAAATTTTTTTAGTATAGGAACCCCTTTTTTGGAAGGTAAAAAGGACAATTCTAAAAGAGCAAAAATCCAAAAAATTTCATTATTTTTTGATAATTCTGGTAATTCTGCATAAATGCTCATAATTTCTAATTCACCAATTATGCTCAATTCAAATAATCTAAGTGCTATCTCTAGCCTACAGAAAAAATTAAGATTTTTATTATTTATAATTTTTATAAGTTTGGGTAAAAGTCCATTTGGAATGGTATCTATCCAATATAAGTGATTCAAAGCCTGCTCTGGATATACATCTAGGGCTTTCTCAAATATGGAAATTATTTTGGCATTTTTAAGCCCTAAGTTTGTTAATAATCTAGCTGCAGATAGACGTCTTTCAATATCTTTAGCTTTTAAGCCTCTTTCTAAGGAAGAGATTATATTTGGTATATAATTTTTAAACTTTTTCAATACCTTTGTAGCCTCTTTTTGGACAGCAAAATCAGGATTTTTTAAACCTTTTTGAATAACAGGAACAATTTCAGGCATCCAGTGCTCTATTGTGGCTAAAAAGTCTAGACTTTCTAGCAAAATATTTCTGTCTCTGGTGTTCTTTTTAATAAAAGAAAGCACCTCAGCAGGTGTTTCTTTTAATTTTAGCACCTTTAGAATAGAAAAACCTTTTCTAGGATTTTGTTCTAATAAATCTTTATAGAGAAATTTCTCTATATAACCTTTCAAACTAGACCTATACAGACTTGCATACACTGAGGCAATTTCATCTGCCAATTTCTCATAAGGTGTTGTTAAAATAGTCTTATTTAAATCCTGTAAGATCCTCTTTTTTAATCCAAATCTTACATCTACTTCATCTGCTAGACATCTGGTAGCTATAATCAGGCTTCTTTTTAAAATTTTGTCTAATCCTCCATTATATTCATAGATAGCCCTAACAAACCCTTCTGCCCTCTCTCCAGAAAGCAGACCGGCGGTTAGAAGCAAAACTTCCTCAAAGTGAGAAATATAGAGATACTTTAGGGCCTCTTCTTTCACATTTTCTAAGCTTGCTAGATATTTTGCTGCTAGGTATTCTTCAAAGCTAAGATGAGTAAAGGAAAAGCGGTCTATACCCTTTTCTATCAAGATACCTACTTGCTCTTTGATCAGATTTATGAAATCCTGGGCAATTTGCTCTGCTTTTGGCTTTTTGATGCCCTCATATTCAATAAAATAAGAAGCTATTTTACTGTTTAGATATGCTTTTTCCATTAAGCCACCAGGGTTTTTCTTATGAATTTCAAATGCAATTGGAGAAAGGATGCGTTCTGCTAAGTGCCTATCTAACCTCCTTGAGCCAAGCCAAAGGTCAATAGGACGGCCACTTAGGCTCCTTACGGCATTCCATGTCTCTGCTAATGCATCAATAATATAGGTGTAAAGGTCTACTCTTCTATGAGGAAGTCTTGCCCCGCCTTGATAATGCAGTAGGGCCATAATGGTTAAAAGGAGTGGATTGGTAGCCAATTTAAATAAAGGAGGGCTATCTTTTATCGTATTAAAAAGTGCATTTGCCTCTTCTCCATCCCCAATAGCCTTATACCAATTTTTCAAAAAATTAAGTATTTGTTCTTTATCAAAGGGATTTATAACAAAGTGGTCAAATCCCAAAGACAGGGCAGCCATGGAATAACCTGCTATACGAGAAGTGATTATGTACCTATTTTTTGGATACCTTGAAACAAACTCCTCTATTGCCCTTACAATTTGTATACGCCTACCGCTATCTATCTCCTCATCAAGCCCATCTATAAGAAAAAGGGTATTGTTGGCCTTAATGGATTCTTGAATAACTGGCCAAATATCAGAATATCTTTGTCTTAGATATTCCTCTAGCTTTAATTCTCTTTTACGTTGAAATATGGCATAATCGGCTACAGAAAATAAGATTGGAAAGTAGTTTTTGATCTCACCAACTTCTTCAGGTTTAGTAGATAGTTTATAGGCCAAATATTTCAATAAAGTGCTCTTCCCCGAACCAGGGTCGCCTAGGACTACAGCCTTTTTTGATTTTAGAAAATCAGGAAATTCACAAACTGAAAATACAACCACATCAGGCCTTATGCATTCATCATAAAGTTCTTTATTAAATTTAGCTTTTATCTGTTCATAAAGTTTTTTATCAAACTTTACCGTCAATACGCCAAATTTGTTTGCGTACGTAGATATAACTTCATCCTTTTCTATCTGATTTTTTAAATTAACTATCCATTTTTCAGCTAATCTTTCTGGAGATACATGCATTTTGCATTTCATCCACGTTGGGCTTTTCAACCAAAATTCGTATTTACGCTCAAACTTCGGTGGTATAAAGATTTCATCCAAGCGAAATTTAACAATCATTTTCATCTGACGGATGCCTTTAAAGTCTAACCATTCGTATCTTCTGGCTATTGAATTTAGGTAATCTTTTCTTAAATTCTCCAATTTTTTAAATTTCTGATAATGTTTATAAAGGCTTTTTTTATAAGTGCTTGCTTGTTCTAAAAGGTTAAGTCTCTCATATATTGATGACAATGCCTTCTCAAAATGAAGCATTTCATAAAGAGAAAGCTCTTTTTCTTTTAGCTTTAGCTTTTTTTCATGAATTAAGGCTTTATTTAATAACTCTGCTGCCTCAACAGGTGTTATCTCTTTAGAAATGGGCAAAGACTCAAGAGACTGTGTTAGCCCTAGAATAAAAGAATAGAATCCCCTCTTTGCTATCCATATATCCTTTGCTATGTCCTGAAACGATAAAACATGGTCTTTATAAATCCAAAATACAAAGTCTTCTCTGCTTGAGGAAATCCTTTCCCTCATGGCATTAAGCTTCTTTAGAAGTCCCTCTGATGGGGTGGTGGGATTGGGCCTCTTAATGTCTTCAATAAAGGCATAGATAAAAACGACTCCTTTTTTATCCTCAATTGTAAGTAAGCCGTCTTTGAGTAGAAATTCTCTAATAGATTTTCCTTGATTTAATATTTCATTTGCCAAGAAAAATGCAGCTTGAGATAAAACCTCCTTATGGGAAAATTCAACAAAATAAATACCACCTCCTTCACTTACCTCTATAGCAGCCTTTAGGATGTTAAATTCCTTTTCAAATAGGCTATGAAATGGTCCAGATTGAATAAAACCTATCCTTGACATTGTGTTTTAATAAAGCTTTCTAAAACAGGGTGGATAAAATACCATGGCTCTTTGTTTTCATAATAAAGGATATAAAGATTTTGCAAGAGCTCAAAGTGAAGCCCTTCCCTGATCTCTGAGGGCAAAATAGATGGTCTTTCTCTATAGATTTGGCACAAGATGTCTAAACGCTCCTTTGTAAGGCCTCTAATCTTTTCCTTTCTTACCCTCTCTATCACACTATTTGCTATGTTTACATCAATTTTATTTTCTTTCTTTTGTTTTAGCTCCTGAATGGCATATTGTATAAGATAGATAAACTCCCTTACTACCCCTCCACAGGACTTAATGAATAGGTCTAAGGCCTTATTTTCTATAAAGCCTTTTCTTTTTATTCCAATTTTTTTAAGCCTAGCATCTATAATCCTATAGAAAAATTCATAATTTCTTTTAATGGACTTACCTGTCTTCCTTTCAAAAAGTGCGATATTTGGGATTTCATAGCTAGCGGTCGAAGAAAAATAATTTCTTACCCTTTGAAAATTTGGTGAATGAAAGAGGGCAAAAGGGCTGCTATAGATAATGGGGCAGTTAGGATAAACCAAGAGTTGGCTTTCAGCAAATATCCTTTTTGCCATATCAAACTCTATTTTATCTAAACCATCTATAATCCAAAGGGGTAGATAGCCTGTGGCTTCTTTTACCTCATTTATTGACTCATCAATATAAGAAAGAATATCGCTTATTTCTGGTTCAATGCTGATTTCTTGCACCTTTTCCCAGTCAAGTCCAAATTTAAAAGTAATCCCTACCATTTGAAGCAATTTTGACGCTTCTAACCCTAATGAAAATCCCCTCTTTTTAGTTACCCTATTTAAAGTCTCAGTAATTTTTCCTAAAGGACGTTGATTGATGTGAATTGACTTATCCTCGGCTGTTTTATACATAGTGGCAACAGCACCGATCAAGACCTCTAGATGATTTACATTAAAAATATCCAACCGGGCCTCGGCATCGAGTTGGACGATAAAAAAATCCCTCTCTAGCAGTTGGGCTACCTTAGAAAGTTCAGTAGATTTACCACTCCCTGGCTGTCCAGTAATTACAGCCTTTATATCACCGCCGCTCATGCGGATTGTTTCTGAAAAGTTTGAGGCGATGGGTGTTTTGCGAGGTACATAAAGGTATTCTAAATCTTCGCCCCTTAAAGGCTTTAAGGGATTAAAAATTTGATAAAGAGAACTAAGGTTCATAAACCTTATGTTAATCTGAGAAACTACTTATGTCAATTTATGATGTATATAATCCTTTACTATCTTCCTTATATCCTCTTGAATCAGATGGATAGGGCGGGTAGCATCTATAATCTTTATACGTTTTGGGTCTTCTTTTGCCAAATTTAGATAGCCCTTCCTCACCCTTCTGTGAAACTCTATACCCTCTTTCTCTAAACGGTCCCACCTCCTTCCCTTTATCCTAGATAGCCCAATCTCTACAGGGCAGTCTAACAGCAATGTTAAGTCAGGCAAAGGAAGATCTAAAAAGTCAAAGCAAGACTTTATAAATTCAGTAGATATTCCCCTTCCATACCCTTGATAGACAATAGTAGCATCGTGGTAGCGGTCGCAGAGGACAATCTTTCCACCCTTTAGGGCAGGCTTTATTACCTTTCTTACATGCTCTATCCTATCAGCAAGGTAGAGAAAGAGTTCTGTATTTGGAGATAGATCAATATGACTGTCTAAAATCAAGCTGCGGATACTATTGCCTAGATCTGTATCCCCTGGCTCATAGGTTAGGACTACAGAGAATCTATTTTCTCTTAGCCAATTTGCCAAAAGGTGGGTTTGTGTAGTCTTCCCACAGCCTTCTATCCCTTCTAGTGTAATAAACACTTTAACTTTATCACCTATTTGTGTTTGAGGAGACCTTTACGATTGTCTTTACATTTCCCCTTGGATTAAAATCGCCTATAACCTCTAAAAATCTTGGCTTTAAAAGTTTATAGAGGTCTTCATAGATCTTGTTTGTAGCAGCCTCATGTGAGATATAGACCCTTCGGTATTTATTTAAATAGAGCTTTAGCGATTTTAGTTCTACAATTACCTTATCTGGTATGTATCTAATTTTAATTGTGGCAAAATCAGGATAGCCAGACCTAGGGCAAAGACAGGTAAACTCAGGGAATGTTATATCAATAGTATAGTCCCGTTCGGGGTAAGGGTTTTCCCAGCACTCAAGCTCTGCCTCCTCTATTGCCCTCTCCCCATATTTTAATTCAGCCATTTTAATAAATTTTCCTCTTTTTCTTCAGTAATCTTTCCTTCCCTTCCTCTACCATTCTTTTTACCTTATCGTGTTTTACGTATTGGGCTGCCTTTTCTGCAAATTTTGCTGCATCTTTATACTTTCCCCACCTTATGTAGTCCTTATACCTCCTCTCTATACGACTCAGCCTCTCACCATGGTCTACCTTGAATGAGATCGTGGTGATAATCTTACTTACTCTTTTGCCTCCACAATTTGGACAGGTGGGAGGGGGCTCATCTATCCCATGCATTGCCTCAAATACATGATTACAATCTTCACACCTATAATCATATAAAGGCATAGGCACCCCCCTCAAGGTTTCAAATCTCTTTTATCTCTTTAAGGCTCTCTTTTACTGCCTTTAGTGTATAATCAATGTCCTTTTTTCTGTGGGCTAGTGAGACAAAGCTTGCCTCAAAGGCAGAGGGTGCCAAGTAGATTCCCCTTTTTAGCATGGCATAAAAGTACTTGATAAATAAATCTGTATTGCTTTTTAGGGCTGAATTATAATCATTTACTGGCTCATCTGTAAAAAATATAGAAAACATAGAGGCGATATGATTTATCTGCAAAGGGACCCCCTCATCCCTTGCAATGGCCTTAATGCCCTCTACCAATTCTTCTGTCCTTTTTTCCAATTTCTTATATGTTCCCTCCTCCTTAAGGATCCTAAGTGTCTGTAGTCCAGCCGCCATGGCCAATGGATTTCCTGAAAGGGTACCTGCCTGATACACACTCCCCTCTGGTGCAACCAATGACATAATCTCCTTTTTTCCTCCATATGCCCCTACAGGCAGACCCCCTCCGATGACCTTTCCCAGGCATGTCAAATCAGGCATTATATTATAATGGGCCTGCGCCCCTCCCCACCCTATACGAAATCCGGTAATTACCTCATCAAATATCAAAACGGCCCCGTATTTATCTGTAATCTCCCTCAATCCCTCCAAAAATCCCTCTTTAGGGAGCACCACCCCCATATTTCCTGCCACAGGCTCTACGATAACTGCCGCAATGTCCTCTCCGCTCCTTGAAAATGCCTCCTCCACGGCCTTAATATCATTATATGGCAGTGACAATGTGTGCTTTACCAAGTCATGGGGGACCCCTGGGGAGGCGGCAATACCAAATGTTGCTAAGCCAGAGCCCGCCTTTACCAAAAAGTCATCTGCATGGCCATGATAGCATCCATCAAATTTAATGACCTTATTTTTTCCTGTATATGCACGTGCTAGCCTTATGGCGCTCATGGTAGCCTCTGTGCCAGAATTTACCATCCGCACCTTTTCAATTGAGGGGACTGCCTCTACTATCATTTCAGCCAGTTCTACCTCTAATCTTGTTGGGGCACCAAAGCTTGTCCCTAGAGATGCTGCCCTTTTTATGGCCTTTATTACCTTTGGATGGGCATGGCCAAGTATCATTGGCCCCCATGAACATACATAGTCAATGTATGTATTTCCATTAATATCATAAATCTTTGGGCCCTTTGCCTTCCTAATAAAGAGTGGCCTTCCCTTTACTGCCTTCCATGCCCTTACGGGGCTATTTACCCCACCAGGTAGTACCCTATTTGCCCTTTCCCATAAAGACATATCTATAATTTATTTATTATTAACCACATTGTGTCAAGCTTTGATTGCTATGCTTTTTTTATTTAAAAAAATCTGTAAAATTAAGACTATGAAGTTGCTTATAATTACAGAATATTTTCCTAAAAGTAGTGACGTTGAGATAAGGGGGGGTGTAGAGACCCGCTGTTTTTATATTGCCAAAGAACTAGCAAAAAGACATGATGTCACAGTTATATCTGCCTTAGAGCCAGAGACCCCAAGGGATCAAATAATTGAGAAGATAAAGATAATCAGATGCGGAAGGCCAAAGGAATATCTTCAGACTGGGGGTGTTATACAGAGGTTAAGCTTTATGAAAGAGGCCTATTCCATAGGTTGTAGACTAGATATAGACATAGTTGAGGGTACAAATTTTATAACCTATATCCCTGCATACTATATTGCCAGGGAGAAAGAGATCCCCAATATTGCTTGGTATAATGATGTCTGGATAGGAAAGTGGACTCATAATATCGGATTGATATCGGGCCTGGCAGGAGAGGTATTAGAGAGGTTTGCCCTATCAAGGGACTGGTCATGTATCATCGCAAACACTAAATTTACCTTGAATAATTTAATAAAACAGGGAAAGCAAAGAGAAAGGCTAGAGGTTATCCCATGTGGGGTTGATCTAAAAAAATGCAATAATATAAAGGTAGAAAAGGAGATTACCCCTTCTATCTGTTGTGTTTCAAGATTGGTTAGATATAAAAAGATAGACACCTTGATAAAGGCCTTGTATTACATAAAAAACAAGATACCAGACATAAGGTGCCGTATCATTGGGACAGGCCCAGAGAAGAGGAGGCTAAAAAGGCTAGCAGAGGATTTAGGGCTCAAGAAAAACATAAATTTTCTTGGATTTGTAAAAAGTCACAGAGATGTTTTGAGGGAGATAAAAAGATCACATATCCTTTGTCTGCCCTCTGTAGTAGAGGGGTTTGGGATAGTGGTCCTAGAGGCGATGGCCTGTTCTACCCCATATGTGTGTTCAAATATACCTGCCCTTAGAGAAGTTACAAACAATGCAACCGGGGGGCTAATGTTTGAGGGAGGAAACCCCAAAGATCTATCCCAAAAGATATTATGCTTGTTAGAGGATAAAGGTCTCTATAATAAATGCGTTGAGGAAGGGGCAAGACTAGTTCAAAGATACAATTGGGAGAGTATAGCCAAAAAGACAGAAAGAATTTATGAATGGACAATAAAACAATGCTATCGTCTTAAGTCATAGGTTTTTTAGCCCTTATAGTGGCATTCTAAATTTGACAAGAAACAGAAAAATTTTATAAAATTAAAAAATGGTAAATTTGACAGAGGAAGACAAAAAGATCATTAGGGCACTGCAAGAAGACCTACCTATTACCAAACACCCATTTTTAAAGATCGCTAAAGAATTGGGCATGGAGGAACAGGATTTAATTGAGCACATCAAACGGTTTATAAAAAAGGGGATCATCCGCCGTTTTGGGGCTACCATCTATCATGACCGCTCTGGATTTGAGGCAAATGTCATGGTGGCATGGAAGGTAGAAGAGGACAAAATATCTCAAACAGGCAAAATTATGGCCTCCTTTCCAGAGGTTACCCATTGTTATGCACGTGTTTCCTGCCCTGAGTGGCCCTATAACCTCTATACCATGGTCCATGGAAGGAACGAAGAGGAGTGTTATAATATTATAAAACAAATTGTTAAAAAAACAGGCCTTTCTGTCTATCGTTTGTTATTTACAAAAAGGACATTCAAAAGGACATCAATGAAGTATTTCTAGCTCAAAATATCAATTCATAAATCTCAGGTAGGCATCTAAACATCTCATTAAAGTCTAGACCATAACCAACAAGGAATCCTTTATCTAAGGTAAATCCCACATAATCTATAGGGATCTCTACCTTTCTCCTCTCTAATTTATTGATAAGGGCACACAACTTAAGGGATTTAGGGCCCTTAGCGGCAATATGGTCCAACAAAAATCTCAGTGTGTATCCTATATCTACAATGTCATCTACAATGAGGACATGCTCACCCTTTATGGGCAGTTCTACATCCTTGGTCAATTTTATCTCCCCTGTGCTATAGTCCTTTGCCCCATAACTGGCTACACGCACAAAGTCTATCTTAAATGGGATAGATATGTGGCGTGTTAGGTCTGCCAAAAACATAAATGCCCCTTTTAATACCCCTATAAGTATAGGATTTTTACCTTGATAGTCTTGACTAATTTGCTGGGCCAGCGCACTTACCTTATCTGCAATCTGTTCCATTGTAAAGACAAGCCTTTTGCCCTTTATTTCCACAGCCATAGAATATAGCCTACATACCTACCATTGTCAATTATTATACATTGCACATATCTTGATAGGGACAATATTCACAATCTGAAGAGACTTTCTTATACCAAGGCCTATCAGAGAATATCTCTTTTAATATATCATGGAGCCACTTTTCAAATGACCTCATATAAGATATAGGATCTTTTTGAAAATCTCGGTAAGGCCTTTTGATCTCAAATTTTTCCTTTAAATCATAGATCCCTAAGGTCTCACAATTTTCATAGGAAAATTTGCCCTCTAGTTTTAATAAATATAGATAAAATGGAAGCTGTGGTGCCTTAAAATCCTCACCAATATTGCATTCTTTTTGAGTTATCTGCCTGCCTGTCTTATAGTCCAAGAGGCGAAATTCACTGCCCCTCTCATCTAGCCTGTCCAAGATACCATTTAGGAGAATCCTTTCTTCCCCAAGATCTATGAAAGATTCTATCTTGTATTCCAAAAACTCTGCCCTGGGGCACCAGCCAGAGGAAAACTCATGATATTCATTTCTTACAAAACGCCTAAGTTTTTCCCTTAGAATATCCAGTACTATCCCCTGACCTGGCTGGAGGTAATCAAAGTGTTTACACATTGTCTTCCATATTACATTGTGAAGCTCAGGGATGGACATCTTCCATACTTTGTATCTTTTATATACCTCATTTAGTGTCAGGTGTATAATCTGGCCTATATCCAAGGGGGTAATCTCCTCTTCTATCTTCCTAGGTGGTTTTATGCCCAAGACATACTGGAGATAAAAATGATAAGGGCAGCTTATATAGACAGTAAACATGGATGGGTTAAACCTCAATTTACGTAGGCGCTCCAAATCCGAGCTATCTTTTGAAAGGGATGGGTAAATAGTAGGCACTTTTTTCTCTTCTTTTGGAAAGAGGGAGAGCATATATACCTTCCCTTGTGCAATCTCCCTCTCTAAGTCCTCTATATCTACCCCTGGTCTCTTTAGTTCATTAAAGATGAGCTCCTCAATAAACCTACTCCTTATACCCCTCTTTGGGTGCTCTACATAGGAGAGATAGATACGACTTGCACCCTCTATTAAACGCCTGAAATAGTAGCGACTTAAGGCCTCTCTATCAAAAGGGGTAGGAAGTCCTACTGCCTTTCTGATCTGTGTATTTAAAAATAGATCCTTCTCGCTCCTCCAGGGCAAGAGCCCTTCATTCATATCAGGGATGATAACCGTCTCAAATGAGAGGTTTCTAGTCTCTAAGATGCCCATAACCTGTATGGCCTCTATTGGGTTGCCAGGGATGGGGTATGTCTCATTTGCCAATTGATCTAACAAAAATCTAAGGTATGAAAGGCCATCTTGTGCTATCCTTATGCCTATACATTCTAGGTTGGGAAGTCCTCTTATCCTTTTTAATATATTATCTAGTGCACACTTTTGGTGATAGTGGTCTAATATCCCACTGCCTTCAAGGTATCTTGGTATAGTTTTTATTAGACGCTCAATACTGTTGCAAAAATCATATAAATTGGTTATTTTCTCTAAACTTTCCTTTTCACTTAGGATAAATTCAAAGAGCCTGGGGATAGATTGGCTGAGCAATTGATATGGGACATAAATCAGGTTCTTTTCAAGAATGGTACCAATAAGACAGTCAATATCCCCCTTAATGGGTCTATCCTCAAAGTGGATATTCTTTATAATAGGATTTTTCAAAAAGGTGAGGAGGTCTTTGTAATAAAGGCAGGAATCCTTTTCTGATAAGAGGATTCTTAAAAAATCATGCAAAAATCCATATATTAATGAATGTTTAATATCAAGGCCCATAGTGAGGTTTAGACTGCCTTCAGGGATAAAGCCCAAAATGGCATTTTTTAAAGATTCATCAGGCAGCACAATGGCAATCTGATCTGGGTTTATGCCCTGGTTTATAGATTCAGAGATTGCCTTAACAATAAAGCCCACTTGGGAGGTAGGGTTTGAAAAGGCCTTTATCTCTAAAAATCTTGGCTTAAATACCCCCTTAGAAAGCCAGATTATATCATCCTCCTTTAGGCCAAATCTCTCTAATATTATCTTATGCTGTCTTATCAGAGATCTATCTGTATGAAAAAATATGTTTACTGGAACTAAATTATCTATCCCTTGAAAGATCAAACTCTCGCTCTTTGTCATACTAATGGCACCTATAAAATATAGGGCATTAAATTGTCTTAAAAAATCAATGTTTATATGGGCCTTTGCCTGTTTTATCACAGGGTCAATAAGCCCCCTCTCTCCTAATAGCCTTTTGTACTCCGTTAAGATAGTCTCTAGGATGTGGATATGGGCCTCTATGTCTGTATAGAGGCCCTCCCTCTTTAGGGAATCAAAGCCAATGTCCTCTAGGATGATTTCATCATAAAACCTTAGCAATTTTTCGCCAATTGATGCAAATTCTAAAAAGCTCCCCAAGAGATACTTTTCCCTAAAGAGGGGGGTCAAGTCCTCCTTAATGTTACCAATGGCCTCTTTTAGTAAGAGATTGCGTTGTAAGTCATTAAGCAAAATTCCATTCTGGTCAAAAAGTGTTACCTCCTCATAAAATTCGCTTACTTCATACATATTTGGCAAAATTATTGCCGATTTTTCTGAGAGATTTGAAAGAAGGTATCCAAAATAGAGCTTGCTCCTCTGGGTAGGAAAGACCAAAATGGCCTTTGTCAAATCTATCTCATTTTTTATGAAGAACTCTGCTGCCTTGGCCAGGATATGCCCTGAAAGGGGAACAGCATAGATGCGCATAATATTTAAATAATCTAAATAGAAAAAAATAACAATTGCCTTTATAAAGTTGATAGGATATAATTAAAAAGTGTCAAATATTTCCTTAGTCCCATTTAATAAGATTGAAAAGGAGATTATAGAGTATTTAAAGCAAAATCTATCAAAGATATTTGATGCAGAGGTAGATGAAAGACCCCCAATCGGTATCCCAAAGAGCTATGACAAAAGGAGAAGGCAGTATCTGTCTTGGCCATTTCTAGAGGCACTCTCTGAAATAAGGCTGTCTTCAGAATATGTCTTGGGGATTACAGAGGTAGATTTATTTGTACCTCAATTAAACTTCATATTCGGTGAGGCAGCCCCTATGCTTGGTATAGCGGTCATCTCCTTAGCAAGGCTCCACCCATCCTTTTATGGCCTAAAAGAGGACAGAGAAATCCTAAAACAGAGGGCACTAAAGGAGGCCGTACATGAGTTGGGCCACCTCTTAGGTCTAAAACACTGCCCTGACCCAAAATGCGTTATGCACTTTTCTAATACCTTAATGGATACAGACATAAAGGGATATAATTTCTGCCCAAGCTGTGAAAGGAAAATAGATATTGCTAAAAAGGGAAAGTTTTTGTAAATAAAGATTATGAGGGCTATATGGAAAGGACACCTAAGGTTTAGCCTGGTTACTATACCCATCCAGGTCTATAAGGCAACAAGGGCAAAGAGTCTCCCCCTCCACCTATTGCACCGTCCGTGCATGAGTCGGATAAAATACCAACACTACTGCCCTGTTTGTGACAGGCCTGTTTCAAATGATGAGCTTGTTAAGGCCTATGAGTACAGTAAGGGGAAATATGTAACCATAGAGGATGAAGAGTTAGAGAAATTGAAGATCTCCTCCAATAGGGTAATCAATATCTTATATTTTACAGAAAAGACCGAGGTATCGCCGCTTTATTTCAGAGACGCATATTATCTAATCCCACAGGAAGAGCCGGCCCTAGAGGCATTTTCCCTTCTAAGGAGGCTACTTGAGGAGAAGGGAAAGGTGGCCATTGCAAAGTTGACCATGCGTCAGCGTGAGCACATTGTCTGTATTGAGCCCTGGCAGAATATACTCTCTATGAGGACCCTTTATTATGCAGATGAGATTCAGAATGTCGCTGATTTGCCCTATTCTGAGGCGAAGGCAAGGCTTGAACCAGGTGAGATAGAGCTAGCAAGTACACTGATTGAACACATGACAAGGCCATTTGACCCAAAGGAGTTTGAAGATGGGTACCGCAAGGCCCTGAGTGAGCTTATTGAGGCAAAGATAGAGGGAAAGGAAGTGGCTGTAGAGAGGGAGGCAGAAAAGGAGAAGGTGCTCAATTTGATGGAGGCACTAAAAAGGAGCATTGAGGCCGAAAAGGCCCTACTTCCAAAGAAGGGTGTGGTAGAGGCCAAGGCAAAGGCCACTAAAGAGAAAAGGCGTAGGCGCAAGGCTTAAGATATGTCATGGATGGAGAAGGGGTTAAGGCCTATGCTGGCCCAGACCGCCCCTTATCCATTTGATTCAGAGGACCATATATTTGAGATAAAGTGGGATGGCACACGCTGTCTGGCATTCTTGTCAAAAAAGACACGCCTTCAAAACAGGCGGTTGATGAACATTACATACCGTTATCCTGAATTGAATGGGCTCTATAAGGTAGTAGATGCAAAGGAGGCGATTTTGGATGGTGAATTGGTTGTATTTTCTGATGGAAGGCCAAATTTTAATTTGTTACAAAGGCGTGATCACGAAGAGTCACCTCAAAAGATTAAACAACTCTCTAAGATCTATCCTGCTACCTTTGTTGCATTTGATATTGTCTATCTAAATGGAATGATACTTACAGAAAGACCACTTTGGGAGAGAAAACAAATACTCAAAGACATTATCAAGGATTCCCCACTCATTTTAGTCACTGATTTTATAAAAAGGGATGGAAAAAGGTATTTTTCCCTTATAAGGGAGGCAGGGCTAGAGGGGGTAATGGCAAAGGAGATAAATAGTCCTTACCTCTTTGGGAAGAGGTCAAAGTACTGGCTAAAGATAAAGACAAAAGGCACTATGGTGTGCTATGTCTGCGGTTATACAATAGGAAAGGGGGAGAGGGAAAGGACATTTGGGGCATTGCTCTTGGCCACACAGGAGGATAATGTGTACCTTTATAGGGGAAGGGTGGGGACTGGCTTTACCTATGAAAGGCAGATAGAACTACTCTCTTTATTAAGACCACTTACCTGCAAAAGACCACCCCCACTTAAGAACTTTGAGCCATTCCCCTTAAGGATTGTATGGGTGAGGCCAAAGGTCCGTGTCCTTGTTGAGTTTAAGGAGATTACCGAAAAGGGCCACCTCCGTGCCCCCAGTTTTAAGGGTATAGTCAATGGATAAGTTTAACAGAACAACCATTGCCAAGATGTTTGGTATCTCCCCTAACCGTTTGTATTACTGGGAAAAGACCCACCTCATAAAGCCAGGGGAATTTTATACATTTAAGGATCTGGTAAGTATTAAGACAATCTTAAACCTCAAAAAGAAGGGGATCTCTTTACAGAGAATAAGGCATCTATTAAAGCAGGTAAAAACGAGGACACCTTACCTGCGCTTTCCCTTGGCTGAACTTAAGTTTGAGGTAAAGGGTAAAAAATTGTATATCTCAAAAGAGGGGATAAAGTTTGACCCATATGGCCAGATCTATCTAGATTTTGAGAAAGAGACGGCTGAGGTAAAATCAGTAGGGGATTTTCTCACCGCCGAGGACTGGTTTGAGCGTGGTTGTCGCTTAGATGATACACCAGAGACAATTAAGCAGGCAGAGGATGCATACCTGCAGGCCCTGCATCTAGACAAGCACTTTGTGCCCGCCATGATAAATTTGGGAAATGTCTACTACCTTCAAGGAAAGATTGAGAATGCAGCCATGTGGTATCAATTGGCCATAAAGGAGGACCCAGAGTCCCCTGAGGCGCACTTCAATTACGCCAATCTCTTAGAAGAAAAGAAGGCTATAGAAGAGGCAATATCACATTACCAAGTGGCCATTGTTTTAAGGCCAGATTTTTTAGAGGCCCATTACAACCTTGCCCTCCTCTTTGAGAGGATAGGCCAACCACTTAAGGCCCGTCGTCATTGGGAGGCATATCTAAACCTGTGCACAGATGAAGAAGAGAGAAAGAGGATTAAGGACTTTTTAGAGAAGAAAGAGGAATGAAACCCATCATCTTAGGCACAGCAGGGCACATTGACCATGGAAAGACTGTCCTAATCAAGGCACTGACAGGCATAGATACAGATAGGTTAAAGGAGGAAAAGCTTAGGGGAATTACTATAGAATTGGGCTTTGCCTTCTTAAGGCTGCCAAGTGGTGGGCTTGTTGGGATCATAGACGTACCTGGTCATGAAAAGTTTGTACACCACATGGTAGCAGGGGCATCAAGCATGGATTTGGTGGCCCTGATTATAGCTGCAGATGAAGGGATAATGCCACAGACCCGTGAGCATTTAGAGATTTGCTCACTCCTTAAGGTAAAAAGGGGATTGGTGGTAATTACAAAGATTGATTTGGTGGATGAGGAGTGGTTGTCCCTTGTAGAAGAGGATATAAGGGAATTTATAAAGGACACATTCCTAGAAGATGCACCCATTGTCAAGGTATCGGCAATAACAGGGGAAGGCATCCCTGAACTTATAAATACCTTAGATACCCTAGCAAGGGAGATAGAGCCAAAATCCAGTATAGGCCTTTTTCGTCTCCCTATAGACAGGGTCTTTACCATAAAGGGGTTTGGTACAGTAGTAACTGGTACTACCATCTCAGGGAGGGTCAAATTGGGTGAGCCCTTAATGGTCTATCCAAAGGGAAAGAGGACAAAGGTCAGGGGGCTACAGGTACATAACAGGGATGTAGAAGAGGCGATAGCTGGCCAAAGGACGGCCATAAACCTTCAGGGTATAGAGAAGGAGGAGATAGAAAGAGGGGATATACTGGCCCCACCCGATACACTAATACCCTCTTATATGTTGGATGGTATCCTAGAGATACTGCCAAGTGCAAAAAGGGCATTTAAAAACAGGACATTTGTCCGCCTCCACTTAAATACTGCAGAGATCATGGGTTATGCAATACTCTTAGACAAGCAGGAGATCGCCCCAGGAGAAAGTGGATATGTCCAATTTCAATTAGAAAGGCCTACAGTGGCCCTCCCAGGGGATAGATTTGTCATCCGTTCATACTCCCCCATTTATACGCTAGGGGGAGGGGAGATCCTAAATCCAATGCCAAAAAGGCACAAAAGGATGCGCCCCCCTGTAATAAGGGATCTAGAGATACTAACAAGGGGCAGCAAGGAAGAGATTATAGAGACACATCTAAGGGAGGCAAAATTTAAGGGGCTGAAAAGGTCTGAGCTTTGTGTACTTACAAACACATTTAGTGAGGACATAGATAGATACTTAGACAAATTGATAGAGAAAGAGAGGATCTATGTCATCTCTAGTGAGGAAAATCGCTATATCCACTCTGAATTTGTGGAGAAGGCAAGGAAAGAGGCCATCGGATACCTCAAAAACTTTCATAGGGAGAGGCCATTAATTCAGGGTCTAAAAAAGTCTGAACTAAGGACAAAGGGCCTGCCATTTATCGATGATGCATTCTTTGATTTCTTATTAAAGGACTTGGGGGATAAAATCTGCCAGCAGAGGGATTTGGTATGGCTAAAGGGCCATAAAATCAGCCTGACAGAGGCCGATAAAAGATTGAAGGATAAGGTCTTCTCTACGATAAATAAGGCAGGTTTTTCCCCACCAACACCAAAGGAACTAGCACAGAGATTTAATGTACCTGTTGAGAAGGTAAGGGAAATTATAGGAATATTGGTAAATGAGAGGTCACTTATAAAGATAAAGGAGGATATGTATTGTAATGCAGATTTGATGGAGGATTTAAAGGAGAGATTGAAGAGATTTATTACTGAACACGATGGCATTACCCCATCTCAGTTTAAGTCCTTGATAAATGCATCAAGAAAATACGCAATTCCCCTCCTAGAATACCTTGACTCCATAAAATATACTATCCGCCTCGGCGACAAGAGGACACTGAGAAAAGAAATTTAAAAAAACTTGCGACATAGGGAGGATAAAAATGTATGAAGAAATAAGGACACCATACCGAGATGTTCAACAGGTTTGTTTAAATGGCCATCAAATAACTGATAGTGTTAATAAGTATCCGCAGGATATGAAAGAATATTGTCCAAAATGTGGTGCAAAAACCATAACAAAATGTCCAAAATGTAATGAACCAATTCCTGGACATATTTACTATGAAGGGGTTTTTAGAGCTACTACCAGACTTTATCCTGAACCAGTGCCATCATATTGCCATAAATGTGGTTCACCATATCCATGGACAGAAAATGCTATTTCTAATATTAAAAAAGACAGTAATTTTGATCCAATGTCATTAATTGAAAAGCTATGCACAAGATTTCATTTAGTAGCAAAACAGCTGAGAAATCGTTACGGCAATAGACAAACTTTGGAAGTATCAGATGAACATGATGTTCAAGATTTATTTCATAGTCTTTTAAAGATATTCTTTGATGATATTCGTCCAGAAGAATATACACCAAGCTATGGTGGAAAAAGCTCTAGAATGGATTTTTTATTGAAAGAACATCAAATTGTGATAGAAACAAAAATGACACGTAAAGGCTTGGGGGAAAAGGAAATTGCCAGTCAACTTAATGATGATATTAATAGGTATAGTGAACATCCAGATTGCAAAACTCTTATATGCTTTGTTTACGATCCTGAAGGGTTGATACTTAATCCAGTAGGTCTTGAAAAGGACTTAAGTAAAAAACAAAAAGGATTAAATGTTAAAATATTAATTAGGCCTAGAGGATAATTAGTACCCATAAATAGTGAATTTTCAGAAAACAAGTGTCAATTTTGAGTTAGTAGCATATTTTAAGGGATAAAATGGTTCTGAATTCAAATAGGAAACAGAGAGAGGGGAGGTAATATGAAAAAGTATCTTAAAATTATTAGAGAAAATATACTGGCAACACTTGATGAAAATGGATTAAAGCTTGTCAATATTTTTCTTTTTGGTTCAAGAGCAAGAGGAGAATATAGCAGATTAAGCGATTATGACCTATTGGTTATAGTAAAAGATGAGCTAAATAGTCATATAAAAAGAGAGGTTAGAAAAAAGATATAAACAAATTGCATTATGTCTTTCCAACTGTTTCTTTTGATATCATAGTTAAGACAGAGAAAGAATTTGAGATTGAGAAAGAGATAATAAATACAATTTCTAACGAGGTTTTTTAGAAGGTATAAGAATATGAAAAGAGAAATAATTTTAAGATGGCTTAGGAAAGCAGAAAGTGATTTAAAATCTGCTAGGATTCTGCTAGACGCAAGGATGTGGTAACCGATACTATCTGTTTTCACTGTCAGCAGGCAATAGAAAAGTATTTAAAGGCTTTTCTGACAAGTAAAAATGTAAGATTTGAGAGGATACATGACTTGCTGACACTTCTTGAATTGTGTATACAAAAAGATAAAGATTTTGAAAAACTTGATAAAGAGAGAATATTTGAACTTACTTTTTATGCGGTTGATCTTAGATATCTTGATGAATTTTATATTCCTTCCATTGAAGAGGCAAAAAGCGCTTTAAATATTGCAACAGAAGTTAAAGAATTTATTTTACAAAAGTTAGAAATTAATGAGAAAGAATTATGATATTAAGAAAAATAAGAAACATTTTATTGCCTTTCCTTGTCTTTGGGAAACTAAGGGTGAAGAAGATAGGAGATGAGAGAAGCAATAAAAAATGATTGATTATAGAGATAGCAGTTTGATCAGGGAGAAGGATTATGATTCGTCAATGTGATGATAATGACTTTGACTGTACTTTGACACTTTTTTGCCGACTTCCAAGTCTGAACCTAGAAAAAATGGGCAAAATCGGCGCAAAAGTGCCAATTTCAACTAGGGAGTATCTATTTATCTGTGAGACAAGGAGGGAGATAAGGTAAGACAGATTACCCTAGCAAACCTTGGAAGGCTAGATAGCATAGATACACAAAAGACAATTGATAATCTTATCCCAAAATCCGCGATTGATTTTTGGAAAAGGGTATTTTTGACAAGAAAATGAGTGGAAATTAGAAGAGAAAAGTAGAGACTTCCATTTAAAAAGTGAGTATCTTACGATAATTGTTAAATTAAGCTAAAGATAATCTCTTTAAAACGCACTTCCCCTTTATCTTAAAATAATTTCATCTAATAAACAAAAACCTTTTTATGCACTATTGCCGCAAAATATAAAAATCTTGTAGCGCATCTCCTTAAATATAGAATAGGCATAATTTTTTACTTTAAGAAAAACCTTCCTGCTGTGATACACAATCCTTCCTGCTATGTTATATAGCCTCCAGCGAATGGTCTTTATTTGATGCTTTTTATATTCTTTAGGCAAAATATTTAGCTGAAATATCCG